>Ga0228700_1000065_pt1 | contig 111583 bp, 110 predicted proteins | sample McNCre317_Aug_MG_FD_178019 | JGI IMG/M metagenome (GOLD analysis project Ga0228700, IMG submission 178019) | Freshwater microbial communities from McNutts Creek, Athens, Georgia, United States - 3-17_Aug_MG | ecosystem: Environmental > Aquatic > Freshwater > Creek | place: USA: Georgia...
CTAGACCCATGAAATTCGTAGACGAAGCCTATATCGACATCGCCGCTGGTGATGGGGGGAACGGCTGCGTCTCCTTCCGTCATGAGAAGTACAAAGAGTTCGGTGGCCCCAACGGTGGCGACGGCGGGCGCGGCGGCCATGTGTTTGCCGTGGCAGACCCCAACCTCAACACCTTGGTCGACTTCCGTTATTCACGCCGCCACGAGGCCAAGCGCGGCCAACACGGCATGGGCTCCGACATGTTCGGCCATGCGGGCGATGACATCACCCTCAAAATGCCTGTGGGCACCATCATCAGCGACGCCGAAACGGGAGACGTGTTGTTTGAGTTGCTCGTGCCGGGCGAAGTCATCACCATCGCCAAGGGCGGTGACGGTGGGTTTGGCAACATGCGTTTCAAGAGCGCGATCAACCGCGCACCGCGTCAAAAAACACCAGGCTGGCCCGGTGAAAAACGCGAGCTCAAACTCGAACTCAAAGTCTTGGCTGACGTCGGTTTGCTGGGCATGCCCAATGCGGGCAAGTCCACCCTGATTTCGGCCATTTCCAATGCGCGCCCCAAAATTGCCGACTACCCCTTCACCACCTTGCACCCCAACTTAGGTGTGGTGCGCGTGGGCCCAGAGCAAAGCTTTGTGGTGGCCGATGTGCCGGGTTTGATCGAAGGTGCGTCGGATGGTGCGGGCTTGGGCCATCAGTTCTTGCGCCACCTGCAGCGCACACGTTTGTTGCTGCATCTTGTGGACATCGCCCCGTTCGATGAAGGCGTGGACCCCGTGGCGCAAGCCAAGGCCATCGTCAACGAACTCAAAAAATACGACAAAGCCTTGTACGACAAGCCGCGTTGGTTGGTGCTCAACAAGCTCGACATGGTCGCAGTCGATGAGCGCGAAGCCTTGGTGGCCGACTTTGTCAAACGCATGAAATACAAAGGTCCGGTGTTTCAAATCTCTGCGCTCACGCGCGAAGGTTGCGAGCACTTGATCAAAGACATTTTCAAACACATCAAAGCGCAACAAGTCTCTGAGCAACCGCCAGAGTACGTGGATCCACGCTTTGTTGAACCCACGCCTGAATAAGCCACCATGACGCCTTCTTCCTCCACCGTGTTGCGCGATGCACGCCGCATCGTGGTCAAGGTCGGCTCCAGCTTGGTCACCAACGAAGGCCGTGGCTTGGATGAACAAGCGATTGGCGAGTGGTGTCGCCAGCTCAGCGCCTTGGTGCGTGATGGCCGCGAAGTCATCATGGTGTCCAGCGGTGCGATTGCCGAAGGCATGAAGCGCTTGGGCTGGACCACGCGTCCGCAAGAGTTGCACGAGCTGCAAGCGGCGGCTGCAGTGGGGCAAATGGGCTTGGCCCACATGTACGAAACCAAGCTGCGTGAAAACGGTTTGGGCTCCGCCCAAGTCTTGCTCACGCACGCCGACCTCGCTGACCGCGAACGCTACCTGAATGCCCGTTCTACCTTGTTGACTTTGCTCACGCATGGCGTGTTGCCTGTGATCAACGAGAACGACACCGTGGTCAACGACGAAATCAAGTTTGGCGACAACGACACCCTGGGTGCTTTGGTGGCCAACTTGGTCGAGGCGGATGCCCTCATCATCTTGACCGACCAAAAAGGCTTGTACACCGCTGACCCGCGTCGTGATCCTTCGGCCACCTTTGTGCACGAAGCACGCGCAGGCGATGCCAAGCTCGAAGACATGGCCGGCGGCGCAGGCTCCAGCATTGGCAAGGGCGGCATGATCACCAAAATCTTGGCGGCCAAGCGTGCGGCGGGGTCTGGTGCTTCCACTGTCATTGCATGGGGCCGCGAGCCCGATGCCTTGGTGCGTTTGACCCAAGGCGAAGCCATTGGCACCTTGCTGGTGGCGCAAACCCAAAAACAACAAGCCCGCAAGCAGTGGATGGCAGACCATCTGCAACTGCGCGGCTCGGTCACCATCGACGGTGGCGCGGTGAGCAAGCTCAAAAGTGATGGCTCTAGTCTCTTGCCCGTTGGCATGACCGGTGTGGACGGCGATTTTTCGCGTGGCGAAGTGATTGCCATTCTGGACGGCCAAGGCCAAGAGGTGGCACGCGGTTTGGCTAACTACGCTGCCGCTGAAGCGCGCTTGCTGTGCCGCAAGCCTTCTGGGCAAATGTCTGAGTTGCTCGGTTATGCCGCTGAACCAGAGATGGTGCACCGCGACAACTTGGTGCTCTCCAAATAAGAAAAAGCCCACTTCGGTGGGCTTTTTTTATGAACCTTCGCGCGGGTGGCGCAGCGCCGCTTGCGGGTCTGGATCAAACGTGGCGCCGGGTGGCAACTCCATGTTCATGGCCGCGCCAAATTGCTTGGGCATGCCCCCGTTGTCTTGCGTTGGGTGATGACCGCTGCCTCGTAAGTAGCGCGTGCGGTTGTCGTGACGCGGCAAAAAGCGCGACAACTCAGTGAGCGCCATTTCGTACACACCGCGTTTGAACTCGACCACCACGTCCAGTGGTACCCAGTAGTCGTTCCAACGCCAAGCGTCAAACTCGGGATGGTCGGTGGCACGTAAATTCAAATGGTGGTCGGGCGCAACCATCTGCAGCAAAAACCAAATTTGTTTTTGGCCTTTGTAAAACCCGCGCGCGTCACGGCGGATGAACCGGTCTGGCACCTCATAGCGCAACCAATCACGGGTACGGGCAACAATGCGCACATGCTCTGGCTTGAGCCCCACTTCTTCGTGCAATTCACGAATCATGGCTTGCTCGGGCGTTTCGCCGCGGTCGATGCCGCCTTGCGGGAACTGCCAGCTGTGGGTGCGGATGCGTTTGCCCCAAAAAACCTGATTTCTCTGGTTGAGCAAGATGATGCCGACATTGGGTCTGAACCCTTCTCGGTCAAGCATAATCGAACCTCAAATTTTTAAACTGAGTCGATTATGCACAGAGCTGCAGCACTTCACTCAGAATTTGCCTTAATTCCCTACTAAATTGACGATTCGATTGCACGCATGAAAGCCTCCCAGTTTCTCATTTCCACCCTCAAAGACGCCCCTGCTGATGCCGAAGTGGTCAGCCACAAATTGATGATGCGCGCGGGCCTGATCAAAAAGCTCGGTGCCGGCATCTACAACTACATGCCCATGGGTTTGCGTGTGATTCGCAAGGTGGAAGCCATCGTGCGCGAAGAGATGAACAAAGCGGGCGCGATTGAACTGACCATGCCCGTGGTGCAACCCGCTGAGCTGTGGCAAGAAACCGGCCGCTTCGACAAGATGGGCCCCGAGTTGCTGCGCATCCAAGACCGCCATGGTCGCGACTTTGTGGTGCAACCCACCAGCGAAGAAGTGGTGACCGACATTGCCCGTCAAGAAATCCGCAGCTACAAGCAACTGCCTAAAAACTTCTACCAAATCCAAACCAAATTCCGCGACGAGCGTCGCCCTCGTTTTGGGTTGATGCGTGGCCGCGAATTCATCATGAAAGACGCCTACAGCTTTGACCGTGACCAAGCGTCGGCCAAGCAAAGCTACCAAGTCATGGCGGGTGCCTACCGCAATATTTTTGACCGCTTCGGTTTGACTTACCGCGCGGTGGCGGCGGACAGCGGCGCCATCGGCGGCGACTTGAGCGAAGAGTTCCAAGTGATTGCCGCCACCGGCGAAGACGCCATCGTCTATTGCCCCACCAGCAACTACGCCGCCAACATGGAGAAGGCTGAGGCTTTGGCCCCCACGCAAACACGCGGCGCAGCCACGCAGGCTCTGACCAAAACAGCCACACCGGGCAAGAGCACCTGTGAAGACGTGGCAGCCTTGTTGAACGTGCCCTTGAGCACCACCGTCAAATCATTGGTGCTGGCCACGGATACCCTCAACGACAAAGGCGAAGTCGTCAAATCGCACGTGTGGCTCTTGCTCGTGCGTGGTGACCACGACATGAACGAAGTCAAAGTCGGCAAGCTGCCTGGCTTTGAAGGCGGCTTCCGCTTTGCCACCACCGCTGAGATTGACGACCACTTCGGTTGCAAGCCCGGTTACCTGGGGCCCGTCAACTTGAAGCAGCCCTTGAAAATCGTGGCTGACCGCGATGTGGCGGTGATGGCCGATTGGATTTGCGGCGCTAACGAAGTGGACTTCCACATGACGGGCGTCAACTTTGGTCGCGATGTGGCCGAGCCTGATTTGATCGCTGACATTCGCAATGTGGTGGCCGGTGATGCATCACCTGACGGCCAAGGCGTGCTCGCCATTGAGCGCGGCATCGAAGTGGGCCATGTGTTCTACCTCGGCACCAAATACAGCCAAGCCATGAATGCCACCTTCTTGGATGTGAACGGCAAACCGCAATTCATGGAAATGGGTTGCTACGGCATTGGCGTCACGCGCTTGCCCGCTGCCGCCATTGAGCAAAACCACGACGAGCGCGGCATCATTTGGCCTGACGCGATTGCGCCGTTCACGGCCGTGATTTGCCCTGTGAACATGGACCGCAGCGAAGACGTCAAAGCTGCGGCCTACAAGCTTTACGACGCGCTGTTGGCCTTGGGTGTCGACGTCATCTTGGATGACCGTGGCGAGCGCCCGGGTGCGATGTTTGCCGACTGGGAACTCATCGGCGTGCCCCATCGCGTCACCATCGGCGACAAGGGTTTGAAGGACGGTGTGGTCGAGTACCAACACCGCCGCGACACCGAATCCACCAAAGTGGCGGTGGCCGATGTGTTGGCGCATGTGAAGGCCAAGCTCGGTTTGTGATGCTGCGGCGCGCTGCTGCTTCATGGTTCTGCCTTGTCTGTGCATTTGCAGCACATGCGGGCGCGCAGCGCGAAGAACCCTTGATCGATTCGGTGCGCACCGCGCTCAGTGCCGCAGTGCACCAATCAGGCCCTCCGGTGCTGGTGCATGCCGATGTCAAGGCGGCCAACGCATATCAACAATGGCTTGTACAGACCGAAGCGCGTTTAGAAAAACAGCTGCAACGCCGCAAAGCCAGCCCTGCACCCGCCAATCTGGCCATCGCTGCGGCCACCCCCAACACCACACCCGATGTGCTGGCGCATGAATTGGCAAGCCCCCATTTGCGCCGTGAGTTTTTGCAAACTGTTTGGTATGAAAGTCAACGTGCGGGCTTAGAGCCTTCGCTGGTGTTGGGCCTCATCCAAGTCGAAAGTGGTTTTCGCAAATTCGCCATCAGCAGTGCAGGGGCGCGGGGCTTTATGCAAGTCATGCCGTTTTGGACGCGTGTGCTGGCCGAAGGCGATGCCCATGTGTTGTTTCAAGCGCAAACCAATTTGCGTTTTGGTTGTGTCATCTTGCGACACTACTTGAACGTTGAGAACGGAGATTTATTTTTGGCGTTAGGTCGCTACAACGGCAGTCGTGGCCAAGCGCAATATCCAAATGCTGTGCTGTCAGCGCAAAAGGGGTGGCAATGAAACTGCAGGGGCTCGTGTTGGCGTCATTGCTGTTGACAGGTTGCGCCACCCAGGCTTATCGGTCTGTTGCGCGTGAGTGTGCACCTGCTGCGTGGGCGGATTACCCTGAGAACAAAGTGCAAGTGGTGCAAACACGCCAGCGCGTGATTCATGTGTCAACCGGCATGCGCAGTTGCTTTAGCACGCGTGAAGGTGTGCACATCAACACCTTTTGCAATGACATCACGCGGCCCGAATACATCCCCTATCAAGAAACGGTGGTGATCGACCAAAACGAAGCTGTTCGCAAAATGGCGATCGAATCGTGTGCCGCCAATCTATGTTTGCAGCGCTACGGCAACGCCCAATGTCAAACCGAACAACTCTGGGTGCCAGTCCAATAAAAAAGCCCGCTTGCAAGCGGGCTTGGGTGTTTAGCCGTTGATGACTTTTTGTAATTCACCCGACTCATACATTTCCATCATGATGTCGGAGCCACCAATGAATTCGCCCTTGATGTAAAGCTGTGGGATGGTGGGCCAGTTGCTGTATTCCTTGATGCCTTGACGAATTTCAGCGTCATCCAGCACGTTCACGGTTTTGATGGCTTTTGGGTCCACGCCGCAAGCTTTGAGCACCTGCACCGCACGGCCTGAAAAACCACACATGGGGAAGCTGGCGCTGCCTTTCATGAACAGCAACACGTCGTTGCCTTTTACGAGTTCATCGATGCGTTGTTGTGTGTCGCTCATGGGTTCTCTCCAAATCAAAAGTTAATTATTTCACTGTCAGCCATTGTCCGCCCGTGCAGCGCAAGATGCCCGCAAGGTCAGGACGGCTTTGTACGTTCACAAAACCTTGGTTGCTGAGCAAGGTGTGTACGGCATGGGCTTGGTCAAAGCCATGTTCCAGCAGCAGCCAGCCGCTCGGTTTGAGGTGCTGCGCGGCCTCGGGCACGATGAGGCGAATGTCGTCCAGCCCATCGAGGCCAGAAGCCAGCGCCGACAAAGGTTCGTGCGTCAAGGCGGCCAAGTGCACGTCATCGCTGGCCACATAGGGCGGGTTGGAGACGATGGCGTCAAAGACGCGTCCACGCAAAGGCGCAAGCCATGAACCTTGATGGAAATCCACAGCCAGTGCCAAACGTTCGGCGTTGGCGCTGGCCACGGTCAAGGCCTTGGCACTGGCGTCGACTGCACACACCTGGGCATCGGGCCGTGTGTGTTTGAGTGCCAGGGCAATCGCGCCAGTGCCTGTTCCCAGATCCACCACGTCAGGGGTGGGTGTGTCGGCCAAACAAGACAACGCCCACTCGACCAAAGTTTCGGTGTCGGCACGTGGGTCGAGCACACGGTGGTCTACGTGCAGTGTCAAACCAAAAAACTCTTTTTGGCCAGTGATGTAGGCCACGGGTTCAGTGTTCAGTCGGCGTTGTGCATGGGCAGCAAAAGTGGCTTGCACGCTGGCGTCCAGTGGGTCATCGCCATGCGCCAGCAGCCACGCGCGGTCGTGCGGTGCGCGGCCCAGGGCGTGCAGCAACAGCACTTGCGCGTCTAGGCGCGGCAGGCCCAGGGCTTGTGCCCATGCCGCAGCTTGGGCGACGGTTTGGGTCACGCTCATGTGTGGTCTTCCAGCGCTGCCAGTTGCTCGGCTTCGTGCGCGTGCTTCAAGGCGTGCATGGCCTCACCCAAATCACCTTCCATGATGAAGTTGAGTTTGTACAGCGTGAGGTTGATGCGGTGGTCAGTCCAGCGCCCTTGCGGAAAGTTGTAGGTGCGAATGCGGTCGCTGCGGTCGCCGCTGCCAATCAGGCCCTTGCGCATGGCCGCATCTTTGGCGGCGCGCTCAGCGCGGTCTTTTTCTTGAATGCGCGCAGTCAGCACGCGCAGCGCTTGCGCCTTGTTGCTGTGTTGGCTGCGGCCGTCTTGGCATTCGGCCACGATGCCTGTGGGCAAGTGGGTGATGCGCACGGCCGAGTCGGTTTTGTTGATGTGTTGACCACCCGCTCCGCTGGCGCGGTAGGTGTCGATGCGCAAATCGGACGGGTTGATTTTGATGGCCTCGGCTTCGTCCGGCTCAGGCAGCACCGCCACGGTGCAGGCGCTGGTGTGGATGCGGCCTTGGGTTTCGGTGGCGGGCACGCGCTGCACGCGGTGGCCGCCCGACTCAAACTTGAGCCAGCCATACACGCCGTCGCCCGATGCACCGCCGTCGATGCGCACCACCACTTCTTTGTAGCCGCCCAGCTCGCTCTGCGATTCGCTCACGATTTCGGTGCGCCAACCTTGGCGCTCGGCATAGCGCATGTACATGCGCAGCAAATCGGCGGCAAACAAGGCGGACTCGTCGCCCCCTGTGCCCGCGCGGATTTCGACAAACGCAGGGCGTGCATCGTCGGGGTCTTTGGGCAGCAGCATGCGTTGCAGCTCGGCTTCGAGTTGCAGTAGTTCAGCTTGGGCACTGGCAATTTCTTCTTCGGCCATGGCACGCATGTCGGCGTCATCGCCGCCGTCTTGCAGCATCTGCTGCGCCGCTTGCAAATCGGCTTCGCGTTGTTGGTAACGCGCGTAGCGGCCTGCCGTGGCCGTCACGTCGGTGTGTTCGCGTGACAGTGCCAAGAACTGTGTCATGTCCTTCATGATGTCTTCGCGAGACAGCAAGAAATCGAGTTCGTTCAAACGTTGGGCGTGGCGCTCAAGCTGAGCGCGCAGAAAGTCTTTCATGGGGTCAGCGCCTAACGGTTGCCGCGCAAAAAGAAATGCTCAATCGCGTGACGTGCGCGTTCACGCGAGTCGGCGTCACCTGCATGCAACTCGGCCATGGCACCGTGCAGCATTTTTTGGGTCAGACCGCGTGACAGGGCGTCCAGCACTGCCTCCACATCGTCGCCTTTGGCGAGTGATTTGCGCGCACGCGCCAGTTCAGCACTGCGCCAGTCTTCGGCTTGGGCGTTGAGCTGCTGAATCAGCGGCACGTTGCTGCGCTGGTCCATCCAGTGTTCGAAGCTTTGCACGCCGGCGTCGATGATGGCTTCGGCCTGCGCCACAGCCGCTTGGCGGTTGGCTTGGCCGGTTTGCACCACGTCAGACAAATCGTCCACGGTGTACAGGTAGACGTCTTCGAGTGACTTCACCTCAGGCTCGATGTCGCGCGGCACAGCCAAGTCGACCATGAACATGGGGCGGTGTTTGCGTTGTTTGAGTGCGCGCTCCACTGCACCCAAGCCAATCAAGGGCAGGGTGCTGGCAGTGCAGCTGATGACCACATCAAACTCATGCAGTCGTTGCGGCAGGTCGGCCAGGCGCATGACTTCGCCGCTGAATTGGGTGGCCAGCTTTTCGCCGCGTTCCAGCGTGCGGTTCGCAATGGCCATGGCTTTGGGGTTCTTGGCCGCAAAGTGCGTGGCGCACAGCTCAACCATTTCGCCCGCGCCCACAAACAGCACGCGGGTTTCGCTGAGGTCTTCAAACAGCTGGCTGGCCAAACGCACAGCCGCAGCGGCCATGCTGATGGAGTGGGCGCCAATCTCGGTGGAGCTGCGCACCTCTTTGGCCACGGCAAAAGAGCGTTGAAAAAGTTGGTTAAGCGTGGTGCCCAGTGCGCCGGCTTCGGAGGCCGCACGCACCGCGTCTTTCATCTGGCCCAAGATTTGTGGCTCACCCAACACCATTGAGTCGAGGCCGCTGGCGACACGGAAAGCGTGGCGCGCCGCATCGGCTTCCATCAGCGCGTAGGTGTGGCCTTTCAGGTCCTCGGCCGACACACCGCCCGACTGTGCCAGCCAAGCCAAGGTTTGTTGCATTTGGGCTTCGCCGCCCGCGCAGTAAATCTCGGTGCGGTTGCAGGTGGAGAGGATGGCCACCTCGCTGTCGGGTGCAAAAGAATGACGCAGGGTCGCGAGGGTCGGACCCATGTGTTCGACCGCAAAAGCGAAACGGCCCCGCAAATCAAGCGGGGCTGTCGTGTGATTGAGGCCCAAAGCCCAGACTGCCATGACGCAGATTATAAAATTTACTCACATGGGCCCTTTCGAACAAATCATTCACACTTTTAACTTCATTGCGCCAGCATGGGGCGTGGCCCTGTTTTGCGTGCTGGTGGCCCGCTTCACCGCCCGTGGGTGGCTGTCCTTGGGCAGCTGGAGTTTGCTCAAACAGACGGTGGTCAGCGGTACTTTCGGTACAGCGGTCTTAGTTGGCGGTCTAGTTCTGTGGGGCGTTGACGGAAAAATGGCCACCTATTCGGCCTTGGTCATCGCGTGTGGCACGGCCCAATGGTTGATGTGCAAAGGCTGGCGCAGTTAACCCACAGTTTTCGCTTGAGGCGAGCGAAGCAACGCCGCCAGACGGGGAGCAGGCCGTGTGCGCGGTGAGCGACATTCTGAGCGCAGCGAAGAGGAGCCAACGCGCATGCGGCCTGCTCCCCGTCCAGAAGTGACTTCAATACCCCTAAAAACCAACACCCGACACCCCCAACCCCAGTAAGTGCTCTCAGCGCCCCAAAGCCAAGCCTCCAAGCCCCCTGCGGTAAAATTGGCCTCTTAATTCGCGCCCCCAATGCGCTTTCGCGCGCACATCACACCATGAATGCTCCCACCTCGCTGAACCACTTGCTCGCCACGGCTGAAGAAAGCCCGCGACTGCGCGAAATTCCCTACAACTACACCTCGTTCTCTGACCGAGAAATTGTGTTGCGTTTGCTCGGCGCACAAGCGTGGGAGTTGCTGCTGCGTTTGCGCCAAGAGCGCCGCACGGGCCGTTCGGCCCGCATGCTGTACGAAGTGTTGGGCGACATCTGGGTGGTGCAACGCAACCCCTATTTGCAAGATGACTTGCTGGACAACCCCAAACGCCGCCACCAGTTGGTCGAGGCGTTGCATCACCGCTTGGGCGAAGTGCAACAGCGCCGCACTCCCGATGCCGATACCGAGCGTGATGCCATGGTGGGCCAACTGCTGCAAGCCGCGAGTCGTGCGATTGAAACCTTCAGCAACCAGTTTGATGCGATTGCTGCGTTGCGCAAGAAGGCGGCCCGTTTGCTCAAGAAGCACACCGCCCACGACAACATCAAGTTCGATGGCCTCTCACGTGTGAGCCATGTCACCGACGCCACCGATTGGCGTGTGGAATACCCCTTTGTCGTGCTCACGCCAGACACCGAAGAGGAAATGGCGGGCTTGGTCAAAGGCTGTATCGACCTTGGGCTCACCATCGTCCCCCGTGGCGGCGGCACGGGTTACACGGGCGGTGCGATTCCGCTCACGTGGCAGAGCGCGGTCATCAACACCGAAAAGCTCGAAGCCATGACCGAGGTCGAAATGGTCGACTTGCCTGGCATCGCGCACAAAGTGCCCACCATCTACACCGAAGCCGGTGTGGTGACCCAGCGCGTGGCCGATGCGGCTGAGCGCGCGGGGTTTGTGTTTGCGGTGGACCCCACATCCGCTGAAGCCTCATGCATTGGCGGCAACATCGCCATGAACGCGGGCGGCAAAAAAGCCGTGTTGTGGGGCACTGCGCTCGACAACTTGGCCAGCTGGCGCATGGTCACCCCCGATGCGGAGTGGTTGGACGTGGTTCGCGTGGACCACAACCTTGGCAAGATTCACGATGCCGACATGGCCAGCTTCGAGCTGAAGTACTACCAAGCCGACGGCAAAACCTTCATCCGCCAAGAGCGCCTGGACATTCCCGGCAAGTCTTTCCGCAAAGAAGGCTTGGGCAAAGACGTGACCGACAAGTTCCTCAGCGGCTTGCCCGGGGTGCAAAAAGAAGGTTGCGACGGTTTGATCACCAGCGCGCGTTGGATTGTTCACCGCATGCCTGAGCACACACGCACGGTGTGCATGGAGTTCTTTGGCAACGCCAAAGACGCGGTGCCCAGCATCGTGGAAATCAAAGACTACATGTTTGCCGAGCAAAAGCGCAGCGGCGTGTTGCTCGCAGGCTTGGAACATTTGGATGACCGCTACTTGCGCGCTGTCGGTTACGCCACCAAGAGCAAACGCGGTGGCCTGCCCAAGATGCTGCTGATTGGTGACATCGCGGGTGACGACGCCGACGAAGTGGCGCGTGTGACCTCTGAAGTGGCTCGCATGGCCAACACCCGCAGTGGCGAGTGCTTTGTGGCCGTGAGCCCAGAAGCACGGAAAAAGTTTTGGTTGGACCGCAAGCGCACGGCAGCCATCAGCCGCCACACCAACGCGTTCAAGGTCAACGAAGACGTGGTGATTCCTTTGCCACGCATGGCCGAGTACACCGATGGCATCGAACGCATCAACATCGAGTTGAGCCTGCGCAACAAGCTCGAGCTGTGCGACGCTTTGGAAGAGTTCTTCGCCAAGGGCAATTTGCCCTTGGGCAAGTCTGACGATGCGGCTGAAATTCCAACCCCAGAGTTGTTGGAAGACCGTGTGCAACAAGCCCGCTCACTCATTGGTGAAGTGCGTGGCTTGTGGCAGCAATGGCTCAACGAGTGCGATGCACTGTTCCCCCAGTTGCAAGACCACACCCTGCGTGCCAGCTGGAAAACACAAATCCGTGCGCAGTTGCAAAACATCTTCACAGGTGCGCAACTCGCGCCCATCTTGGATGAGTGCAACGCCATTCACCAACGCGTCCTCAAAGGCCGTGTCTGGGTGGCCTTGCACATGCACGCCGGTGACGGCAATGTGCACACCAACATCCCCGTCAACAGCGACAACTACGCCATGCTGCAAACCGCCCACGAGGCCGTGGCGCGCATCATGGTGTTGGCGCGTTCGCTCAATGGTGTGATTTCGGGCGAGCACGGCATTGGCATCACCAAGCTGGAGTTCTTGACCGACGACGAGCTCCAACCTTTCGCGGACTACAAAGCCAAGGTCGACCCCGAAGGCCGCTTCAACAAAGGCAAATTGCTGCGCAACCAAGAGGTGGACACCTCGTTGCGTCACGCCGACTTGAGCCAAGCCTACACACCAAGTTTTGGTTTGATGGGCCACGAATCGCTCATCATGCAGCAGTCTGACATTGGCGAAATTGCCGCCAGTGTGAAAGACTGTTTGCGTTGCGGCAAGTGCAAGCCCGTGTGCTCGACCCACGTGCCACGCGCCAATTTGCTGTACAGCCCGCGTAACAAAATTTTGGCCACCTCGCTGTTGGTGGAAGCCTTCTTGTACGAAGAGCAAACCCGCCGTGGCGTGTCCATCAAACACTGGCAAGAGTTTGAAGATGTGGCCGACCACTGCACGGTGTGTCATAAGTGCTTGTCGCCTTGCCCCGTCAAAATCGACTTTGGCGATGTGTCTATGAACATGCGCAACCTGTTGCGCAAGATGGGTCAAAAGAGCTTCCGTCCCGGCAATGCGGCTGCGATGTTCATGCTCAATGCCACCAACCCAGAAACCATCAAGCTGGCACGCAGCGCCATGGTGGGCGTGGGCATGAAACTGCAACGCTTCGCGCACGACGCATTGCAGGTGATGGCTCGCAAGCAAACCAAGGCCCCGCCCGCATCGGTGGGAACTGCGCCCATCAAAGAGCAAGTGATTCACTTCGTCAACAAGAAGATGCCCGGCAACTTGCCCAAGAAAACCGCGCGCGCCTTGTTGGACATCGAAGACAAAGACTATGTGCCGATCATTCGCAACCCGAAAACCACCACGTCTGAAACAGAAGCAGTGTTCTATTTCCCCGGTTGCGGCTCTGAGCGCTTGTTCAGCCAAGTGGGCCTTGCCACGCAAGCCATGTTGTGGCACGCGGGTGTGCAAACCGTGTTGCCCCCCGGCTATCTGTGCTGCGGCTATCCGCAAAAAGGCTCGGGCCAGTTTGACAAGGCAGATAAAATCATCACGGACAACCGTGTGTTGTTCCACCGCGTGGCCAACACGCTCAACTACCTCGACATCAAAACCGTGGTAGTGAGCTGCGGCACCTGTTTTGACCAGTTGCAGAGCTACCAGTTCGACAAAATCTTCCCAGGCTGCCGCATCGTCGACATCCACGAGTATTTGTTGGAAAAAGACATCAAGCTCAGCGCCGAGCAACAAGCAGGTTACCTCTTCCACGACCCATGCCACAGCCCCATGAAGCAGCAAGACCCGATGAAAACGGTCAAGGCCTTGGTAGGCAGTCAAGTGGTCAAGAGCGACCGCTGCTGCGGCGAGTCGGGCACCCTGGGTGTGACGCGTCCTGACATTGCCACGCAAGTGCGTTTCCGCAAAGAAGCTGAGTTGCAAAAAGACGAAGCCGCGTTGCGTGCCATGACAGGCGAAGCCCAAGGTGACATGAAAATCCTGACCAGCTGCCCCAGCTGCTTGCAAGGCCTTAGCCGCTATGGCGACGACTTGCAAAATGGTTTGCTCGAAGCCGACTACATCGTGGTCGAGATGGCACGCAAAATGTTGGGCGAGCAATGGATGCCCGACTACGTCGACCAAGCCAATGCCGGTGGCATTGAGCGCGTGCTCGTTTAACTAGGAAACCTCATGGCTGGTTTGCAAAAAAACACCCCCACGCCCCAAGACATCACGGTGCATGGCGCATCGCGCGTGTTGGAAGTCAGCTTTGCCGACGGCGCGCGTTTTCGCATCCCGTTTGAGCTGATGCGCGTCTACAGCCCCTCGGCCGAAGTGCAGGGCCATGGCCCCGGCCAAGAGGTGTTGCAAACCGGCAAGCGTTTGGTGGACCTCGAAGGCCTAGAGCCCGTGGGCAACTACGCCATCAAACCCACCTTCAGCGATGGCCATGACAGCGGCTTGTTCACGTGGGAATACCTGTATTTCTTAGGCTCCGAGCAAGACCAGCTGTGGGCTGACTACGAGCGTCGCCTCCAAGAGGCCGGCACCGAGCGCGACGCCCCCATGCCCGAAAAAGCAGGCGCAGGCTGCAGCAGCCATTCGCATTGATACCATTGGCAATATGAGCAGTACCCATTTCGGCTTTCAAACCGTCGACGAAAAAGAAAAAGCCAAGCACGTGCGTGGCGTGTTTGACTCGGTCGCGTCCAAATACGACGTGATGAACGACCTCATGTCGGCAGGCTTGCACCGTGTGTGGAAGCGCTACACCGTCATGGTGGCTGACTTGCGTGAGGGCTCGCAAGTGCTCGATATCGCGGGTGGCACGGGTGACTTGTCGATGGCTTTTGCGAAGAAGGTTGGTCAAACGGGCCGCGTGGTCCACACCGACATCAACGAAGCCATGTTGCGCACTGGCCGTGACCGTTTGCTCGACCACGGCGTGGTCTTGCCCACCTTGGTGTGTGACGCCGAAAAATTGCCTTTCCCCGACAACCACTTTGATGTGGTCAGCGTGGCTTTTGGTTTGCGCAACATGACGCACAAAGACGCTGCTTTGCGCGAAATGTGCCGCGTGCTCAAACCCAATGGCAAATTGCTGGTGCTGGAGTTTTCCAAAGTGGCCAAGCCACTGGAAAAAGCCTACGACTGGTACTCCTTCAACATCTTGCCCAAGCTGGGGCAGATGATTGCGGGTGATGCTTCGAGCTACCAATACTTGGCCGAGTCGATCCGCATGCACCCCGGTCAAGAGGAGCTCAAAGCCCTCATGAAACAAAATGGCTTTGGCCATGTGGACTTTCACAACATGAGCGCCGGTGTGGTCGCGCTTCATGTGGGGATCAAGTGCTGAGGCACGCCACAACAAGACAACGACAACCGGAGATGACGCAATGAAAAAACTTTTGACAGCCCTTTTTGTGGTGGCCATGGCTTTGGCCACGATGCACGCCGAGGCCGCCAAACGTTTAGGCGGTGGCAAATCAATGGGGCAGCAGTCCAGCAACGTGACGCAGCGCGAAGCTGTCAAGCCTGCGCCTGCTGCCACGCCCAACGCTGCCCCGAATGCGGCGCCGGCGGCAGCCCCCGCCGCGCAGCACGCGCCTGCGGCCCCCGCGCCACAGCCTTCACGGTGGGGTGGCATGGGCGGCATGTTGGGTGGTTTGGCTGCGGGTTTAGGCCTCGCATGGTTGGCGCACTCCCTCGGCTTTGGGGCTGAGTTGGGTCAGTTTCTGATGTTTGGCCTCTTGGCCTTGGTGGTGATGATGGTGGTGGGCGCCATCATGCGTCGGCGTCAACCTGAAGTGGCCAACAACAGCCCTTACGCCTTTGAGGGCGCTGGCACGATGAGCCCCAGCACCTTGCCCCAATACAACCCCAAGAACGTGGGCAACGATTCATCGGCCCGCCCAGTGGATACGCACACCGACTTCGCCCCTGTGGGCGGTGGCTCGATGATTGGTTCCGCTTTGGGCGGTAGCCAAACGTGGGGCATTCCCGCTGACTTTGACACCGCGGGTTTTGTCAGCGCTGCCAAGCAAAATTTCATGACCTTGCAGCAAGCCTGGGACCGTTCCGACATCGCATCGTTGCGCATGATGATGACCGACGGCATGTTGGCCGAAATCAAAACCCAATTGGCCGAGCGCGAAGCCACGGCCAACGGCCAAGTCAACCACACCGATGTGGTCATGCTCGAAGCCCAGTTGCTGGGCATTGAAGATGCGGGCAACCACTACATGGCCAGTGTTGAGTTCTCGGGCCTCATCCGTGAAGAACCCTCTTCTGGCCCCACACCGTTCCGCGAGGTGTGGAACATGACCAAGCCCAAAGACGGCAGCTTGGGCTGGCTCGTGGCAGGTGTGCAAGCCCTGCAATAAGGCAGCATAAACAGGGAATAATCGGGGACTATGGCAACACAGTCCCCTTTTTCTTGGTTGGCCGATGCAGCAGACACGTTGCGCGCCAAACTCCCCACCGATTTCCCGCAACCCTTCACACCGCCCGCTTGGGCGGTGGCTGAAGTGCAGCAGCGCGTGGTGCTCTTGTTGAACCATGTGCTCATGCAAGAGCCCGCTGCGCGTGACCGTTTGCAACGCCAAAAAGGCCGTCAAGTGCAGGTGTGTTGGCGCGACCAAGTGTTCCAATGCGCTTTCACACCTGCGGGTTTGGTGGAGTTCATCACGCCCGATGTGGCGGGCAAAGCTGCCGACTTGGTGCTGCGTGTGAATGAGCCCTCTCCTTTGGAATTGGCCAAGACCGTGTTGCAAGGCGAAAAGCCTGCCATTCGCATTGAAGGTGATGTGCAGTTGGCCGCTGAAGTCAATTGGCTGATTGACCATGTGCGTTGGGACGTCGAAGAAGATGTGGCCCGCCTCATGGGCGATGCACCCGCGCACACGCTGGTGCAAACCGCCAAGCGCCTGGTCGATGCGCTGCGCAGTTTTGTGCAACAAACCACCGCGAAGGCCGCGCCATGATGACCCGTTTGCTGCGCGGTATTTACATCGTTCTCATCGTCTTGCGCTTTGGGCTGGACGAGTTGGTGCTCACCAGTTTTCAGAAACCAGGCTTGCGTTTGCTGGCGCGCATTGTGTCCATCGGACGCGATTTGTCGGCACCTCGTGGCCAACGCCTGCGTGAGGCCTTGGAGCATTTGGGTCCCATTTTTGTCAAGTTTGGCCAAGTGTTGTCGACGCGCCGAGATTTGTTGCCCACCGATTTGGCCGATGAGCTGGCCAAGCTGCAAGACCGTGTGCCGCCGTTTTCTTCGAATGAGGCCGTGGCCATCATTGAACGGTCGTTTGGTCGACCGCTCCATGATATTTTTGTCGAGTTCACGCACCAACCCGTGGCCAGTGCGTCCATCGCGCAAGTGCACTTTGCGGTCATCCAAGACCGCAACGGTGCCACCCGCGAAGTGGCTGTCAAAGTGTTGCGTCCCGGCATGTTGACCGTGATTGACAAGGACCTCAGCCTCATGCGCATGATGGCCGGTTGGGTCGACCGCCTCAGTGCTGACGGCAAACGCTTGAAGCCCCGTGAAGTGGTGGCTGAGTTTGACAAATACCTGCACGACGAACTCGACTTCGTGCGCGAAGCCGCCAATGCCGCGCAACTGCGCCGCAACATGGAAGGCCTCAACTTGGTGTTGATTCCCGAAATGATTTGGGACTTTTGCCACAACGACGTCATTGTGATGGAGCGCATGAAAGGTGTGCCCATCAGCCAAACCGAGCGCTTGCGCGAAGCTGGGGTGGACATCCCCAAACTCGCGCGCGACGGCGTGACCATCTTCTTCACCCAAGTGTTCCGCGATGGTTTTTTCCACGCCGACATGCACCCCGGCAACATCCAAGTCAGCCTAGAGCCTGCCACGTTTGGCCGTTACATCTCGCTCGACTTTGGCATCGTGGGCACGCTCACCGAATACGACAAAGAGTACTTGGCGCAAAACTTCACAGCCTTTTTCCGCCGAGACTACAAGCGCGTGGCCGAGTTGCATGTGGAGTCGGGTTGGGTGCCTGCTGACACGCGTGTGGACGAATTGGAGTCCGCCATTCGCGCCGTGTGTGAGCCTTACTTTGACCGCCCCTTGAAAGAGATTTCACTCGGCATGGTGCTGATGCGTTTGTTCCAAACCTCGCGCCGCTTCAATGTCGAGATTCAACCGCAACTCGTGTTGTTGCAAAAAACGCTGCTCAACATCGAAGGCTTGGGCCGCCAGCTCGACCCCGAGTTGGATTTGTGGAGCACGGCCAAACCGTTCTTGGAAAAGTGGATGCTCGACCAAGTGGGCCCTAAAAAACTGTGGGACCAACTGCGTGCCGAAGCCCCGCGCTATGCGAAGCTGTTGCCTGAATTGCCGCGCTTGGTGCACGACTTTTTGAAGCACCGCCAAAACGACGGCAACGCTCAGATGCAACAACTCATCGAAGAACAACGCCGCACCAACCGCATGCTGCAAGGCCTGATGTGGGTCGGTGGGTTTTTTTTGGCGGGTTGGTTGGCCATGCAGATGTACGTGCGTCTGCACCACTACTTTTAAACACTTTGCGGAGTTGACCCGTGCTGCTCACACTCGTCATCGTTTATTTGCTAGTCACCATCGCCATTGGTTTGATGGCGGCCAAGCGCGTTCAAAACTCGTCTGACTTTGCCATTGCAGGTCGACACCTGCCCATGGCCATGATCGTCACCACCACGTTTGCCACGTGGTTTGGCTCTGAAACGGTGTTGGGCATTCCGGCCAAATTTGTGAATGGTGGCTTGCATGGTGTGGTCGAAGACCCGTTTGGCGCAGGTTTTTGCCTCATCTTTGTCGGCCTGTTCTTTGCGGGCAAGCTCTACCGCATGACGCTGCTCACCATCAGCGATTACTTCCGTGAGCGCTATGGCCGCACGGTGGAGGTGGTGTGCTCACTCATCATCATGGTCAGTTACCTCGGTTGGGTGTCGGCGCAAGTCACAGCGTTGGGTCTGGTGTTCAACCTGTTGTCCGATGGGGTGGTAAGCCTAGAGCTGGGCATGGTCATTGGCGTGGTGTCGATCTTGGCCTACACCTTGTTTGGCGGCATGTGGTCGGTGGCCATCACCGACTTCATTCAGATGATCATCTTGGTGGTGGGTCTCTCCATCTTGGCTGTGTTTGCCGCAGGGCAGGCCGGTGGTGCAGATAAGGTGATTGCGTTGGCAGTCAGCCAAGACATGTTCAAGTTCTGGCCGGAACCCAACACCAAAGACGTGTTGTTTTTCTTTGCTTCGGCCATCACCATCATGTTGGGCTCCATTCCACAACAAGACGTGTTTCAGCGCGTCATGTCGGCCAACAGCATCAAGGCTGCCACGCACGGCCCCGTGATTGGCGGTGTTTGCTACATCTTGTTTGCCTTTGTGCCCATGTTTTTGGTGGTCAGCGCCATGCTCATCATGCCCGAGCAAGCCACCGCACTGATGGCCGATGACCCGCAAAAAGTGCTGCCCACTTTGGTCATGACGCAGATGCCGTTTGTCATGCAGGTGTTGTTCTTTGGGGCTTTGCTTTCTGCCATCAAGTCGTGCGCGTCAGCCACCTTGCTTGCGCCGAGTGTGACGTTCACCGAAAACATTTGGCGTCAGTTCCATCCTCACCAAAGTGACCAACAAGAGTTGCGTGCCATGCGAGTGACCGTGCTGGTGTTCAGCATGCTGGTGTTGGGCTATGCCATTCGCATGCAAGGCACGTCCATTTACGAAATGGTGTCAGGCGCATACCAAGTGCCGCTGGTGGGGGCGTTTGTGCCGCTCACCTTTGGCCTGTACTGGAAGCGCGCCACCACGCAGGGCGCTATTTTTGCGTTGGTCATGGGCTTGCTGACCTGGGGCTTGTTTTTGGCAACGCCTGCGGGCGACGAATTTCCGGCGCAATTGGCTGGCGTGTTGGCCAGTTTGACGGGCATGGTGCTGGGCTCTTTGGGGCCACAAGCCATTCGCAATGCCCATGGCAGCCACCACAAACTGGTGGGCGCAGCCTGAGGCGAGCGTCTGGCGCGCCAAAGCGGGCGGATGCGGTGGCCCCCGCCCTTGAAATAGGGGCTGGGCGCCTATAATTCAGGGTTTTACCGAATCCGTCTCGCCATGCCCATTTATGCCTACAAATGCGGGTCCTGCGGCCATGCCAAGGACGTCTTGCAAAAAATTTCAGATGCCCCGCTGACCGACTGTCCAGCGTGTGGCCAAGCCGCGTTTTCTAAACAACTCACTGCTGCGGGTTTTCAACTCAAAGGTTCGGGTTGGTACGCCACCGATTTCAAAGGCGGCTCGGGCGGCACATCGGCCCCGGCGTCTGTGGCTGGCGGTGCGACCGCTGCCACTGAAACCGCTTCGGCTGCTAGCACTGACGCTGCAGCCAGCCCACCCCCAGCCGCTTGCGGTGGTGGCTGCGCTTGTCACTAATTTCTAAAAATCACTGGGTCTTTCATGCCGATTAAAAAATACCTGCTCGCAGGCCTCTTGGTCTGGACGCCCTTGGTCATCACGGCGGCTGTGTTGAGCTGGTTGGTGGGGTCATTGGACAGTGCGTTTCTTGGCACGCTGACCAAGCTGCGTTTGGTCTCTCCCGACATGATTTATTGGCTCGACCATGTGCCAGGTCTGGGCGTCATTTTGTTGGTGCTGGTGCTGTTGTTGACAGGCGCTTTGGTCTCGAACGTGGCGGGCCGTTGGTGGATGAAGCAATGGGACCGTTTTCTGAACCAAATCCCCATCGTCAAATCCATTTACTCCAGCGTGAAGAAGGTGTCAGACACCTTGTTCTCCGATGGTGGCAATGCGTTTCGCAAAGCCTTGTTGGTGCAATACCCACACAGCGGCACATGGACCATCGCATTTCAAACCGGCACCCCTGTGGGCGAAGTGGCTAGCAAACTCAATGGCGAGTTTTTGAGCGTCTACGTGCCGACCACCCCCAACCCCACCAGTGGCTACTTTTTGTTGGTGTCCAAGGCCGAAGTCATTGAGCTCGACCTCAGCGTTGACGAAGCCCTGACTTATGTAATTTCCATGGGCGCTGTCTCTCCCAGCGTTCCCGCACTCAAAGAAAAGAGAAACTAAAAATGGCAATGCGCTCCCACTACTGCGGTCTCGTGACCGAAGCCCTCAATGGCCAAACCGTGAGCCTGTGCGGCTGGGTCAACCGTCGTCGTGACCACGGCGGCGTGATCTTCATCGACTTGCGTGACCGCGAAGGTTATGTGCAGGTGGTGTGTGACCCAGACCGTCCTGAGATGTTCAAAGTGGCCGAAGACGTGCGCAACGAATTTTGTGTGCAGATCAAAGGCTTGGTGCGTCCACGTCCTGAAGGCACCACCAACGACAACCTCAAGAGCGGCAAGATCGAAGTGTTGTGCCACGAACTGATTGTGCTCAATGCGTCGGTCACGCCCCCGTTCCAAATCGACGACGACAACCTGTCTGAGACCACCCGCCTCACACACCGCGTGCTCGACTTGCGCCGCCCCTACATGCAAAACAACCTGATGCTGCGCTACAAAGTGGCGATGGAAGTGCGCAAGTACCTCGACGAAAACGGTTTCGTGGACATCGAAACACCGATGCTCACCAAGAGCACACCCGAAGGTGCGCGCGACTATTTGGTGCCCAGCCGTGTGCACGATGGCCAGTTCTTCGCCTTGCCCCAGTCGCCTCAGCTGTTCAAACAGCTGTTGATGGTGGCGGGCTACGACCGCTACTACCAAATCACCAAGTGCTTCCGCGATGAAGACTTGCGTGCCGACCGTCAACCTGAATTCACCCAGATTGATATTGAAACCTCGTTCTTGAGCGAGGAAGAAATCCGCGACATGTTCCAAGGCATGATCAAACGCGTGTTCCAAAACACCATTGGCGTGGACCTGGGCGAGTTCCCTGTCATGACCTACCAAGATGCCATGCACATCTACGGCTCTGACAAACCAGACTTGCGCGTGAAACTGCAGTTCACCGAAGTGACCGACGTCATGGCCGATGTGGACTTCAAAGTGTTCTCAGGCGCTGCCACCATGAAGGGCGGCCGCGTGGTGGCCCTGCGTGTGCCGAATGGTTCGGTGGAAGGCGGCGGCATCAGCCGTGGCGAGATCGACGCCTACACCGAGTTCGTCAAGATCTACGGTGCCAAGGGCTTGGCCTACATTCGCGTGAACGACCTGTCCAAAGGCCGTGATGGTTTGCAGTCCCCCATTGTTAAGAACATCCACGACGCAGCGCTGAACGCTGTGTTGGAGCGTTCGGGCGCGCAAAACGGCGACCTGATTTTCTTCGGTGCCGACAAAGCCAAGATCGTCAACGACGCCATCGGTGCCTTGCGCATCAAGATTGGCCACAGCGAGTTTGGCAAGAAGAATGGTTTGTTCGAAGACCGTTGGGCCCCGATGTGGGTGGTCGACTTCCCAATGTTCGAATTCGACGACGAAAGCCAGCGCTACACCGCTGTGCACCACCCCTTCACCGCGCCCAAAGACGGTCACGAAGACTGGATGGTCACCGCGCCCGAGAAGTGCATCTCCAAGGGCTACGACATGGTCCTAAACGGCTGGGAAATGGGCGGTGGCTCGGTGCGTATCCACCGCGCGGACGTGCAACAAAAAGTGTTCGACGCGTTGAAGATCACGCCTGAAGAAGCCCAGCTCAAGTTTGGCTTCTTGCTCGATGCTTTGCAGTACGGTGCGCCTCCGCACGGTGGTTTGGCTTTTGGTTTGGACCGCATCGTGACTTTGATGACTGGCGCTGAATCCATCCGTGACGTGATTGCCTTCCCCAAAACACAACGTGCCCAGTGCTTGCTCACCCAAGCTCCCAGCCCTGTGGACGAGAAGCAGTTGCGCGAGTTGCACATTCGTTTGCGCAACTTGGATGCAGCCAAGGCTTAAAACATGGGTTCAGTGGCACTTCGCTGCCAATGAAAAAAAGGCTCCCGAGGGAGCCTTTTTCATGTGTGCGATTTATCGTGCTTCGTCTAAGTTGAGCACACTGGCCAGTGGCACATCGTCAGGTGCGGTGTAGTCCGCCACGATCCAAGCGCGACTCGGATGTTCTGCTGCTTCATGCAAAAACGCTTTGAGGGTTCGGATGGATCCAAAGTCGAGTGCGGCAAACGGTTGGTCTAGCAAAGTGATCGTTGCCCCTGAGGCCAACGCCGCGATCACCATGGCCTTGCGACGGCTGCCTGCTGAGAGCATGTGCAGTTGTTTCTCGCGATGCTCATCCATGTTCAGGGCCTCGGCCAAATCATTCAGCACCGCATCATTCCAATGTGGGTAACGCATGCGCAGCGTGTCCCAACAGGTTTGCACGGGGGTGGCATCGTGTTCAGGGCTTTGCAGATCGACCCAAAACACCCCGCCCTCAGGCGTGACGACTTGTCCTGCGGTGGGCTGCACATGGCCCGCCAGCAAGCGAAGCAGCGTGGTTTTGCCTTTGCCTTCATCACCACACACCCAGCTCACACCCGCGGGCCAAGCGAAGCTGAGATTTTGAATCGGGCCATAAGTGACGTTTTGGACTTCGAGATGACATGCGGATGAGGTAAACATGGGCTTATCGTACGCAATTCACGCGCCTTCTCTTTCATGCATCGACTAGGATGCCATCAGTTATGACTGTCTCTCAATTTCCTACTCTTTTGTTTGCTTTGCCCAAAGGCAACCGCCACTTGGCCTATAGCTCGGTGGGGGATGTCAACAGCCCGCACGTGTTGTTGTGCTTGCCGGGCTTGCTAGAAACCCGCGCCACATTTGACCCGCTGCTGCAAGCGGCTGTGGGTTTACAAGGCTTGCGCGTCATCAGTCTTGATTTGTGCGGACGTGGCGACTCCAGCCCCATGCCTGGCGACAAGGGCTACACCATGCAGGTGTACTTGGAAGACATCGTGCATTTCATGCGTCACGCGTTGATGCCAGATGGCAAACCCGTGCCGCACATTGAGGTGCTGGGCACCAGCATGGGGGGCATTTTGGCCATGTACTTGGCGCATGAAAAAAGCAATCAGATTCGTGGGTTGTTCTTCAACGACATTGGTTTGGAGCTGCCGTGGATGTCGATCTACGGTTTGTATGACGGCATGAAAAAAGCTGGCCGTATGCCTACGCCCGAAGAAATGGCTGACCAGTTCAATGTGAGCATGGGGGCGGTACTGGCCGTGCAATCGCCCGCGCACTTTGATTTGCCGTATCGCAAAGACTGGAAGGGCATGAAGTTTGGCCATTTGCTGGATGGCTTCAAAGGCGCGGTGCGTTTGATGCATGGCAGCAATTCAGGGGTGTGCACGGACCCGCAAGTCAAACTGTTGCAGCGCGAGTTTCCTCAAGCACAGGTGCTCGAAGTGGCAGGCGCTGCGCATCCTGTGCCCTTCAATGCAGCGGTCAATCAGTTTGTGTTGCAGTCACTCGGCTTGACCGCTGCTGCCGCTGTCAAGTCCGAGCCTGTGCGTGAAGTACCTGTCTCGCCGACGGTGCAGCTGGCGATGCCGTTAGACATGCCTGAGCCTGTGGCGGAACCCGAGCCTGTGCCTGCTCAGCCATGGGTCTCTATGCCTCAGCAGCCCGTTGCGCCGCGTGTGGGGTTGTTAGGCTTGATCAAGCAGCTGCTAGGCACCACAAAGAAGTGACTTCTTGGGCGCGTGCTGCATGCAGCGGGTCGCTTGTGTCGGTGGCTTTGCCATGGCGGGGTTTGATGTCATGACGGCCTGTCACTTGTAAACCTGCTTCGTTGATCCAACTTAGCAACTCGTCTCGACGACGTAGCCCCAAGTGCTCGGCCAAGTCCGACAAGATCAACCAACCTTCACCGTCGGGTGTGAGGTGTTCGCGCAAGCCGCTTAAGAAGCCACGCAACATGCAGCTACCTTCGTCGTACACCGCGTGCTCAATGGGCGAGCTCGGGCGTGCAGGCACCCACGGTGGGTTGCAGACGATCAGCGGTGCTTGGCCTGCTGGAAACAAATCGGTTTGTACCAAGGCCACTGTGTCGATGCACTGCAAGCGCTGCAGGTTGTCGCGTGCGCAGGTGAGGGCGCGCGGGTCTTGGTCGGTTGCGATGAGGCGTTGCACACCGCGTTTGGCCAACACGGCAGACAACACGCCGGTGCCCACGCCAATGTCAAACGCGAGCGATTTGTCTTGGATGGGGGTGTTTGCCACCAGGTCCACATACTCACCACGCACGGGTGAGAACACGCCGTAGTGTGGGTAAATGCGATTGTTAGGGGCGTCGCCCAAGGCTGCAATTTCTACGCCTTTTTTGCGCCACTCATGCGCGCCCACAACACCCAGCAGTTCGCGCAGCGACACCATACAAGCTTCGCCATCGGCAGGGCCCCACGCTTCGGTGCAAGCTTGCTGGAGATCGGGCGCACGGCGCAGGGCAATGGTGTAGTCGCCCTCCAAGGGCACGATCACCATGGCCAAGATGCGGGCACGTTGGCCTAAAGCGAGGCGGTGTGCATGAAAGGCTTGCACGGGCGAGAGGGGTGTCTCTGGTTTTTTGCTTCGCTTGGGTTTGCGTTCGGTGCGGCGTGCCAAGGCTTGCAGCAGTTGACGTGCGTTGTGAAAATCGCCGTGCCACAACAACCCTGTGCCCTCGCAAGCGAGTCGATAGGCTGTGTCAGCTGACATGGTGTCGTCCGCAGCCACCACACGGCGGGGCGCAGCAGCGCCGCTTTCGGCGCGCCATGTGGGGAAGGTGTCGAGTGGGGTGAGCATGGCGGCATCATAGAGTGATGCCTGCCTGTCGCGCTATTTAACGTGCGTTGAATTTCCAAATCACACCGATTTGCCAGCGATGACTTTCGGGCTCTACCCAAGGGGCGCCGTTCATCACAACAATGCTTGAGTCGCTCAAATGTGTGTAGCGAACAAATGGCTGCAGCGTATCGCTGTTCTCTAAGGCCAAACGCACAGAGGCTTGCACGTATTGCCCGTGGTGTTGTTTGTTCACGATGTCTGAGTAGTTGGTGTTGACTTGCGAGAGCTTTGACGTGTGCCGACCGTAAAGAAGTACACCCGCATCCACGTCCCACATGTCTGCACCAGACCAACGCACGGGTAACCACAGCTGGACTGCGCTGCGTTCGTAGCCGCCATACGTTTTTTGATTGAATGTCGTGGTGCCACGCAAATCGTTCCACAACGTGTGCACAGCCAAACCTGCCCAAAAATCAGAATGACTGGGGTCGTCATTGAAAATCGGAAGCATGGCTCGCCAGCGTGTTTCGAGGTTGGTCACACCCGTCATGCTGCCTGATCCTTCGCTGGTGTACTTTTGCTGACCCAACAAAACATCGGCTTCCCACTGAACATCGGGCATCAACGACCCTTGATAAAGCTTGGCATGCAGGCCAATTTCAGGCCCTTTTAATTGCATGAGTCCTTTTTCTTGGTATTGATTGACGCCACCGCTGACGCCCCATTCCATGCGCATGGGTTCTGGCTCGTTTTGTCCCCACGCTGCGGTTGCCATGCAGCACATGCACATGCTTGCGGTGGTGAAGAAACGGTGGAGGCGTGTCATTGTGTTTTGATGCGAACCATGTGGATGGTTGGATTATTGAACACGGTGAGGTGTGTGGTGTCCGTGTTGGTTGCATTGACCGAGCCGAACTGGCTGGTGGTGCTCAAGGCGGTATAGATGGTGACGATGGCTTTGTTAATCGGCAAAGCTGCGCCGGTTTGCACATCGGTGATGCGAATTGAGCCCACTTTTCCGGTGTATCGGTAATACAGGTCTTTGCTGTCTGCGCTGGCATTGGCCCCGTAACCTTGTGTGGCGCAGGCTTGTCCACCTAAGAAGTCAGGCTTGCTGAAGATGCAAATCTGAGCTTGCGTGATGATGGGGTCATTGCTTGTGCTGCTACTGCTGGATGCCGATCCGCCGCTTTCCGTGGAGCCCAGCAAACGATACGCGCTGGCGGTTAATCGCAAAGCTGGCCGTGTGATGATTTGGCTGCCATTGTTCACACTCAGATGCATGGCCGATGAGCCAGTGAGGTTGAGTGCCGCAATGTCTGTGGTGAGTGCGCTTTCGATGTCGCTCAAACTCGCGCCTACTTTTGCGCTGTACAACGCGGCGACGCCTCCTGAGGTCAGTGCCGTGGCCGGTGATGTGCCTGCGACTTCTTGCCAGCAGTCGTAGTCGCTCGGTATTGTGCAAAGCACAGGCAGGGCATAGCGGCCTGTGCCATCTACATCCCCTCCCAGTGCGACCAGCTTGGTTTGGCTGCTGAAGCTTGCATAGCTTGCCAGGCCGTTGTAGCCCAATTTGGCGGCAGACACACTCAGTGCATTGCTCACACAAGCTGGAAAGGCAATGGCGTTTTTCGTGCCACCGTTGCCTGTCGCCACGATGGGCAGCACACCTTGGTTACGCAGGTTGGTGAAAGCAGTTTTGAACAAACTGCCGACATAGTCGCTGTCACATGCGCTGGTGTAGCTCCCACCGCCTAAGCTCATGTTCATGGCCACAATGGGGGCGAGACCTGCATTGCGCCTGCGTTTGGCTTCATTGGTAAGCCATTCCACGCCTGCCAACAAATCACCCGCAGAGGCGGATAAGGTTTTGTTGCCACTGCTGGTGATGGTTTGGTTGAAAACTTGCACAGGTAAAACTTGTGCATTGGGTGCAATTCCGTTGATCACCACGTTGTCACTGGTGGTGTAGCGCATGCTCGCTGCTGCTGCCATGCCTGTGCCGTGGCCACAACCTGCTTGAATGGCTTGATCACGTGTGCCTAGCCATGTCTCGGCACAACTGCGCCCTGCAGTCGACGACGATGTGTCTGTGTTTTGACCGTTGGGGCAGACGCTGTGACCGCCGTTGGATGCGGTTGAGAAACACACCCCACTCAGCACTTTGCTGCTGCCCAGTGCGGGGTGGCGATCTTCAACACCCGAGTCCATGATGGCAATGACTTGACCCGTGCCATTGACGGCGTGAGCGTTGAGCGTGGGTTGTGCTGTGATGCCGTCAAAACTTAGTTTGATGGCGCTGGTGGTTTTGCCCAGCGTTGCGCTGTCAACACTTTGTGTGGACATGGGAATATCCGAGTACACAGCGGTGACGCCTTTGAGTTTGGACAACACGTCCAGCTCGCAAGCATTCAGGTCAATGCGCACCACATTGCCTGAGCTAGGGGTGTGCGCTTGGTTGATGCGTGTGGCCAAGTCAGCGGCCGTGCATGTGCTGCCATTGACCGCTTGCAATGCGCTGCTTTGGGCATTGGTTTTCAATGCGGTTAAAAAATTTTGTTGTGATTGAACGCGCAGTTCATCCTCGGTCAAAAAGAGGTTGCTGACCCCTGAGACGGTGGCGGTGCTGTCGAGCGCGACAAAGACAGACACCGTGTCTTGTGTGTTGGCTGGCGCAATATCAGCGACTTGCGCTGCCACAGTGGGGTTGGACGTGTCACTGAGGTTGTTGGCTGAGCCACCCCCTCCACCGCACCCGCTGAGGGCTACCAAAAGTAGAGCTGCAACAATGCATCGAAAATTCAGAAGCGTCATGGTTGGAGCTACGGGTTGAATGAACTTATATTTGTCTTCACATCGTCACTGTAAATCGGATTGATGTCTGTGATTTGAAGAGAACTTTACATAGCCAGTGATCAACAGCGTGATGAATACTTTTCGGGTAGCCACCTACAACATCCACAAAGGCGTGCAAGGCCTAGGTCCTGCGCGCCGCCTAGAAATACACAACCTCGGCCATGCGGTGGAGCAGTTTGATGCGGACATCATTTGCCTGCAAGAAGTGCGAGCCTTCAATCGCCAGCAAGCCCGCCGCTTCAAGCATTGGCCTGATCAAGGCCAAGCCGACTTCTTAGCGCCCGAGGGCTACATGCCGGTGTATCGCACCAACGCCATCACCCAACATGGGGAGCATGGCAATGCGCTGCTCAGTCGCTGGCCTGTGTTGGAACACCGCCATGAAGATATGTCGGACCACCGTTTAGAACAACGCGGGTTGTTGCATGTGACTTTGCAGATGCAAGCGCGAGAGGTGCATGTCATCGTCATCCACTTGGGGCTATTGCCCGGGAGCCGCCTGCGTCAAACCCAGCAGTTGCACGACTTCATTGCGCGTGAGGTGCCCGCCGACGCACCGCTCTTGGTGGCGGGCGATTTCAACGATTGGGGCAGCGCTGTGACCAAGATGATGGCCAGGGTGGGTCTGCACACCCAAGAGGGCAAGTCGCACCCCACTTACCCATCGCGCATGCCGTTGGTGCAGCTGGACCACGTGTACGCCCGGGGTGTGCACCGCGTCGCCACACAGGTGCCGCGTGGCCCCATTTGGGGGCGCATGTCCGACCACTTGCCTTTGCTGGTTGAGTTTGCATGGGACGCACCATGAGTCATGCACGTGCAGCTTCACACGAGATGCGTTTGCTGATCGGCGGTGTGGATTTGTTTGCGGCCATGGTCGAGGCCATGGATGCGGCGCAGCATGAGGTGTGGCTAGAAACCTATATTTTTGATTTTGCGGGCTCGGGTGCTGATGTGGCCCACGCACTCATTCGTGCCGCGCAACGTGGCGTGAGGGTGCATGTGGTTGTGGACGGTGTGGGCACAGGTGAATTGCCCGAGTCATGGGCTGCACAGTTTGCGCTGGCGGGGGTGCAGGTGCGTGTCTTTGCCCCTGCGGTTGGAATTGGCTTTTGGTTGCCCAACCGTTGGCGACGCTTGCACCGCAAGCTCTGTGTGGTGGACCACACGGTGGCTTTTTGTGGCGGCATCAACATCTTGGACGACTACCTGGATCCGCATGTGGACGGTTTACTCAAATCTCCACGGTTGGACTATGCCGTGAGCCTGCGCGGCCCCTTGGTTGCCACGGCGCATGCCACCATGGCGCAGCTGTGGTCGCGCATTGAGGCCGTGCGTGAATTGCGCAGCCAAGATATTGGTGGTGCCCTCGACGCCTTGCGCGGTGCGCAGCAAAGCCTGCACTTGCCGGCACGCGGCGAAACCCAGCTGGTGCTGCGCGACAACGTGCGCCACCGCACACACATCGAGCGCACATATCGCAAAGCCATCGGTGCGGCGCGGCACGACATCATCATGGCCAATGCGTATTTTTTTCCTGGCTTGCGCTTGCACCGAGCCTTGGTCATGGCGGCACGCCGTGGTGTGCGTGTGCGCTTGCTGCTGCAAGGGCAGTACGAATACTTCTTGCCTTATCGCGCGGCACGTCAGCTCTATGGTCAGCTCATGGCTGCGGGAGTGGAAATCTACGAATACCACGCCAGTTATTTGCACGCCAAAGTGGGGGTGGTCGATGGCAAGTGGCTGACCGTGGGGTCGTCCAACCTCGACCCCTTCAGTCTCTTGCTAGCGCGCGAGGCCAATGTTGTCGCGCACGATCCCTCTTTGGCCCAAGCCCTGCAAACCAGCTTGATCACGGCCATCGAACAAGGCGCCACCCGCATTGACCCACAGGCCTACCTCAGCCGTCGCTGGCGTGAACGCATCGTGGATGCGCTGGCCTCCGCCGTGCTGCGTTTTGGCGTGTTTTTAACGGGTAAGCGCTATTGAAGACGATGCCCTGTAGGGGCTTTGCTTCGCTGATACCATCTTCCCCATGACTGCAAAAGACAACTTCGAAGGCACGCCCGTTTCTGTGAAGATCCGCGAGCGCATTGCCGCCGCTCGCAAACGCTTCCACAGCAATGACAACATTGCTGAATTCATTCAACCTGGCGAATTGGAAGCCTTGCTTGACGAAGTCGAAGTCAAGATGCAAGGCGTGCTCGACAGCTTGGTGATTGACACCGAGCACGACCACAACACAGGCGACACTGCGCGTCGCGTGGCCAAGATGTACTTGCAAGAGGTCTTCAAAGGGCGCTACGTGCAAGCCCCCGCCATCACCGAATTTCCCAATGCTGAGCATTTGAATGAGCTGATGATTGTGGGTCCCATCACCGTGCGCAGCGCGTGTAGCCACCACTTTTGCCCTGTCATTGGCAAGATCTGGATTGGGGTGCTGCCCAACGAGCGCACCAATGTGATTGGCCTGTCCAAGTACGCACGCTTGGCTGAATGGGTGATGGGTCGTCCGCAAATCCAAGAAGAGGCGGTGGTGCAACTGGCTGACCTCATTCAAGAAAAAACACAACCCGATGGCTTGGCCATCGTCATGGAAGCCAGTCACTTTTGCATGTCATGGCGCGGCGTGAAAGACATGGACAGCAAGATGATCAACTCGGTCATGCGCGGTGCTTTCTTGAAAGACCCCAATTTGCGCCGCGAATTTTTGTCTCTGATTCCTAAAGGTTGATGCCATGCTCGTTCGTCTGTTGTATGTGAGTCGTTCCGTCAAACCCGAAACGCCCGAAGAAACCGAATCTATCTTGAACAGCTCTCGCGAGCACAACATTGCCAACGGCATCACCGGGGTGCTGTGTTTTGGTGGCAGCATTTACTTGCAAGCCATCGAAGGTGGTCGCAACCAAGTGAATGCGCTCTACAGTCAAATCGTCAAAGACCCACGTCACAAAGATGTGGTCATCTTGGACTACCAAGAAATCACCGAGCGTCGCTTTGGTGGTTGGACCATGGGCCATGTGCGCTTGGACAAACTTAACCCTTCGATTGTGTTGAAGTACTCTGAAACACCTGAGCTCGACCCCTATGGCGTGTCGGGCCATGTGTCGTTTGCGTTGCTGGAAGAACTGATGGCCACGGCGTCCATCGTTGGTCGCGCCTGATTTGGCATGACCTTGATTGGTTGCGACTTCAGCAGCAGCCCTAGCAAACGCAAACCCATCGTTGTGGCCCTTGGCCACGCCAAAGCTGGCCGAGTTCAGCTGCAAAACCTGCTGCGTTTTGACACCCTTGCATCGTTTGCCGATTGGTTGAAGCAACCTCAAGCATGGGTCGGTGGCTTTGATTTGCCTTTTGGCTTGCCGCGTGAGTTGGTCGAACACTTGCAGTGGCCCACCGATTGGCTGGCCTGCATGCAGCACTACGCTGCACACAGCCGTGCCGAGATACGTGACACCTTCAAAGCCTTTTGTGATGCACGCCCCGTGGGCGGCAAGTTTGCCCACCGTGCGACGGACACACCTGCGGGCTCTAGCCCGTCGATGAAATGGGTCAATCCGCCTGTCGCCTACATGCTGCATGCGGGCGTGCCGCTGCTCATCGACGCGGGCGTGAGCTTGCCGCGCTTGCACATGGCAGACCCATCACGTATCGCACTCGAAGCCTACCCTGGTCTGCTGGCGCGAGAGCTGATTGGCAACACCAGCTACAAGAGTGACGACACAGCCAAACACACGCCCGAACGCTTGATTGCCCGCAAGCAATTGCTGCAAGCCCTTGAAGTGGGCCAAACCCGTTTGGGCCTGCGTCTCAAACTCACCCATGCGCAGCACGACACCTTGGTGAACGATGCCAGTGGCGACAGCCTAGACGCCGTGCTCTGCATGGTGCAGGCCGCGTGGGCACAAACCCAGCACGACGCGGGTGATGTGCATTACGGCTTGCCGGTGTGCGACCCGCTGGAAGGCTGGATCGTCACCGCTCAAGCACCGAATTAAATACACCACCCCATATCCGCAGGCAAGGCCTCCAGTTGCCGCAACTGCTGAATTGCTTCTGCGTCTGTGCGATACAGGTGTAGTCCCGCATGCGCTTGCAGGCAACCTGCACGGCGCAACACGGTTTCTACCGGTAGCTTCATGCCGCTGATGTGCAGGCTGATGTTGCGCTCGCACAGCATGGCTTCTAGCTTGGCGAAGCTTTCGACGCCGGTGGCGTCGATGCGGTTGATGGGCTGTGCAAACAGGCACACATGGGCCACGTTGGGGTGCTGGCCAAGGTACTCCATCACGGCACGTTCTAGGGTGCTGGCGGCGGCAAAATCCAGTTCGGCGTCCATGCGCAGGGCGTAAAGGTGAGCGGCCAACGGCGGCAGTTTCCACAAGTGGCGGTCACGCAGGCTGCCGTCAGGGTGCAGCCCCACTTCAATGATGCGCGGGTGCAAGCGTGTGTGTAAAAAGTGGCTCAAGCCCATCACCACACCGGCCAGCACGCCCCAATACAAACGCGGGGCTGAGAGCAGGGTGATGACCAACGTCACCACCGCCGTCGCGGCCTCGACGCGGTTGATTTTGTAAAGCTGCACAAAGGCGCGCGGCTTGATGAGCCCCAGCACTGCGGCCACCACGATGGCCGCCAACACCGACTGCGGCACAGGCTGTAACACCGTGGTGAAGCACAACAGGATGACCCAAATCACGGCCACTGAAAAAACAGTCGCCCATGCTGACTGCGCGCCCGCATACAGATTGAGCGCCGAGCGGCTGAACGACGAGCTGGTGGGAAACGCACCGCACAAGCCCGACGCTACTTTGGCCAAGCCTTGACCAATCAGGTCTTGGTCTTGGTCCCAGCGTTTGCCGCTGCGGTCGTTGTCGACTTTGGCACTCGATGCGGTTTCTAAAAAGCTCACCAGCGTGATGACCAACGTGGGCAGCACCAGTTGCTTGAACACGTCCCACTCAATCACGCTGGGTACAAACAACGCAGGCAAGCCCTGTGGCAGCGCGCCCACGACCGCTGTGCCTGAGGCTTCGAGTCCCAACGCCCAGCTGCCCCCCGCCGCGCCGAGCACCACCACCAACACCGTGGGAAAGGTGGGTCGCCAGCGCCGCGCCAACACCAAGAGCACCAAGGTGGTCAAACCAAACACGAGGCTAGCCCAATCCATACCTGTGCCCGTGAGCAAGGTGGACCAACCGTGTGTCAAACCCAGCAACGCCGGCATTTGCGAGGAAATGATGAGCACGCCCGCACCTTGTGTGAACGCCATCAACACCGGCGAGCTGACCAAGTTGAGCAACCAACCAAAACGTGCAAACCCCAATACCACTTGCAGCAAGCCCGTCATGAGTGACAGCCACACCGTGAGGTTCACCCACGCGGCACTGCCAGGTGCTGCCATGCCGCTGAGCGAGGCCGCAATCAAGATCGAGGTGAGCGCCGTGGGCCCCACCGACAAACGTGGCGATGCGCTGAACAGCACAGCCACCAAGGCCGGCAAAAGCGAGGCATAAATGCCCGTGATGAGTGGCATGCCCGCCAACGCCGCATACGCTACCCCTTGGGGAATGACCATGAGGCCTACGCTCAACCCTGCGAAGGCTTCGCTTTTGAGCAGTTGAGGGCTTGGCTGAGGCCAGCTGAGAAACGGTAACCAGTGCTTTGCAGAGTGCATGCGTCAATCGTAACGGTTGCTTCACCACCTGTTGCGTGGTGGTTTGCACAATGCGGCTTTTGCTTGAGGTCAGTCATGGTGATATGGGCGCGCGTGTTGGTGGCTGTTGGAGGGATGTGCGGGTGTCTCACCACACCCGCGCACGCATGGTCCGGGGTCGTCACACATGTGAGCGATGGCGATACGGTGTGGGTGCAACCGTTGCAAGGTGGCGAGGCGCACAAGGTGCGGTTGTTGGGCATCGACGCTTCAGAGATTTGCCAGCCTTGGGGACCCCAGTCACGCGCGGCTTTGCACGCCGCGCTGCAAGGCCAAGTGGTGGAGGTGCGTGCTCGCACGCGTGACAGCTATGGCCGTTTGCTGGCGCAGCTCACGCGCCAAGGCAACGATGTGGGGGCGTGGATGGTGGGGCAGGGCTATGCGTGGTCGTACAGCTACAAAAACAACGCTGGCCCGTATGAGGCGCTGCAGCTGCATGCGCAAACGCAGCACTTGGGTTTGTTCTCAGATGGGCGTGCTTTGCAGCCGAGGTGGTTTAGGAAGCGCTATGGTTCGTGCCACACACCGGGCAGTTAGCGTTGCGTTGCAAGCGCACTTCGTTCCACTCCATGCCACGGCCATCGAGCATTTGCAGGCGGCCCGTCAGGCGCGAGCCCATGCCGGTGATGAGCTTGACCGTTTCCATGGCTTGCATGGTGCCGATCACCCCCACCAGGGGCGCGAGCACGCCCATGGTGGCGCACAGCACCTCCTCAGGCGCGTGGTCAGGCGGGAAGATGCAGGCGTAACAAGGCGAGGCGTCCTCACGCGCGTCGTACACCGCCAGCTGACCATCCATGCGAATGGCGGCACCTGAGACCAAGGGCACTTTGTGTGTGACGCACGCCGCATTCACCGCTTGGCGGGTGGGGAAGTTGTCGCAGCAGTCCACCACCACGGTCACGGTGGGGACGAGCGCGTCTAGCTGAGCAGCGTCTAGCTTGTGCGCCAGCGCCGTCACGCGCACCTCAGGGTTGAGGGCCAGCATGGCTTGTGAGGCGGACTCGACTTTGGGGTGCCCCACACGCGCGGTGGTGTGGGCGATTTGGCGCTGCAGGTTGGTGAGGTCGACCGTGTCATGGTCAGCAATGGTGATGTGGCCCACGCCGCTCGCGGCCAAGTACATGGCCACTGGAGAACCCAAGCCGCCCGCGCCGACGATCAGCACATGGCTGTCGACCAAGCGCTGCTGGCCTTCGATACCCACATCGTCGAGCAAGATGTGGCGCGAATAGCGCAGCAGTTGTTCGTCGTTCACCGCAGAGCTACCTGTGAATCACTTGTCTTTCTTTTCGGCAGGACGCTCGCTTTGCGTCTTGCTGGCCAACACGGGTTGGCCTTTGAGACGCTTGATGGCTTGCTCAAGCTGAAAGTCTTTGTCACTGCCAAACTCAGGTGGGCGGCGTTCGCTGTTGGGCTTTTTGGATTCTTCTTCCAAACGCTTCATGGCTTCTTCGCGAGCCTTCTCTTTTTCTTTTTCCTTAGCAGCGTCTTTGGCGTCTTTGCCTTGGCCGCTTTCTAAGTGTTTGTCCAGGTCGGCTTCACGCATGCGCAGGATGGCGTAGGGGCTGCCTTCGGCAGTGTCGTCCAACAACACATCAGGCACGATGCCTTTGGCTTGAATGCTGCGGCCGCTTGGTGTGTAGTAACGCGCGGTGGTGATTTTCAAAGCGGTGTCTGGCCCCAGTTGGCGCACGGTTTGTACCGAGCCTTTGCCAAAGGTTTGGCTACCCATGATGGTGGCGCGCTTGTGGTCTTGCAAAGCGCCCGACACGATTTCGCTGGCCGAGGCTGAGCCTTCGTTCACCAACACCACCAGTGGGACGGTGCGGTAAATGCCTTTGGTGACTTGGTGCAAACGGGCCACGGGGTCGCTCCCGCTGCTGCGGCGATAAAACTCGGGCGAGGCTTTGTAAACAAACTTGCTTTCAGCCAATTGGCCATTGGTGGACACCACGTTGATGTTGTCAGGCAAGAACACGGCAGACACGGCCACGGCCGCATCCAGCAAGCCACCGGGGTCGTTGCGCAAGTCCAGCACCAGGCCTTTGAGCTTGGGCTCTTGTTTGTAGATCTCTTCGAGCTTTTTGGTGAAGTCGTCCACCGAGCGGTCTTGGAATTGGCTCAAGCGAATCCAGCCATAGCCAGGTTCCATCACTTTGCCTTTGACACTTTGGGTTTTGATTTCCTCGCGAATGATGTTCACGGGGAACGTGCGGTTTTCGTCTTTGCGGTAGATGGTGAGCAGCACTTTGGTGCCGGGCTCGCCACGCATGCGTTTGACCGCTTCGTTGAGTGACAGGCCTTTGACGGCGGTGTCGTCGATCTTGGTGATCATGTCGCCAGACTTCATGCCTGCGCGAAAAGCAGGTGAGCCCTCGATGGGCGACACCACTTTGATGACGCCTTCTTCTTGTGTGATTTCAATGCCCACGCCGACAAAACGGCCGGTGGTGCCTTCGCGAAATTCTTTGAAGGTTTTTTTGTCGTAGTACTGCGAATGCGGGTCGAGGCTAGCGACCATGCCGGTGATGGCATCGGTGATGAGCTTTTTCTCGTCCACAGGTTCCACGTAATCGCTCTTGACCATGCTGAAGACAGCGGCGAGCTGCTGCAGTTCTTCCAGTGGCAGCGGGGCCATGTTGGCGCGTGCAGCGGTTTGCAGCGAGACAGTGGTCAGTGCGCCGGTCAGGGCGCCGATGGCGACCCAGCCTGCAATCTTGAGTTTTTGACGCATGTGGCCTTCGAAAAATAACAAATTTGATAGGTGCTCAATATACAACGCGCCCAGTGGGCGCGCTGTGAGTGGGACGATTAGGCTTTGCCTTGTGTGGCGACTGCGGCGGCGGCTTTGGCCGCAGCATCTGCATCACCCAAGTAGTAGTGACGGATGGGCTTGAGGTTGTCGTCCAACTCGTACACCAAGGGGATGCCGTTGGGGATGTTCAAGCTCACGATGTCTTGGTCACTGATGCCGTCCAAATACTTGATCAGCGCACGGATCGAGTTGCCATGTGCCGCGATGACCACGCGCTTGCCAGACTTGATGGCAGGGGCGAGGGCTTCGTTCCAAAAAGGCACGACGCGGGCCACGGTGTCTTTCAAACATTCGGTCAAGGGCACTGGGTTGGGTTCGAAGCGGGTGTAGCGGGGGTCGTTGCGTTCGCTGCGGGGGTCGTTGGCTTCGAGCTCAGGAGGTGGCGTGTCGTAGCTGCGGCGCCAGACCAGCACTTGTTCGTCGCCGTATTGCTTGGCCATGTCGGTTTTGTTCAAACCTTGCAAACCGCCGTAGTGGCGCTCGTTCAAACGCCAGCTTTTCACCACGGGCAGCCAAGTGCGGTCCATCTCGTCCAAAGCGAGGAACAGGGTGCGAATGGCGCGCTTCAACACGCTGGTGTAGGCCACGTCAAACTCATAGCCTTCGGCCTTGAGCAGCTTGCCGGCGTTCTTGGCTTGTTCGACGCCGGTGGGGGTCAGGTCCACATCGGTCCAGCCGGTGAAACGGTTTTCAAGGTTCCAGGTGGATTCGCCGTGGCGGATTAATACGAGCTTGTACATGGTTTAAATCAACAGAGTCAGTGAAAGATTGGCCGTGATTTTAGAATGCTGCCCTGACTCGATACTTTTAACCCCCTGAACTGGATTCCCCCGTGAAATTTATTCTCGATAACTGGATGTTGTTGGCCATTGCCGCGAGCAGTGGTTTGTTTTTGCTGCTCCCCGTGGTGCAAGGTGCAACAGCCACCGGTATTTCGCCCGCTGAGGCGGTGCAATGCATGAACCGTGAAAAAGGCGTGGTGGTGGATGTGTGCGGTGCAGATGAATACGCGCAAGGCCACATCAAAGGCGCTGTGAACGTCCCCTTGGATGAACTGGAAGCCCGTTTGGACAAAGCCGTGAAAAACAAAAGCACGCCCGTGATCATGGTGTGTGCCGCTGGCGCACGTTCGGCACGTGCCCAAGCCATTGCTAAAAAACTGGGATACGAGAAGGTGCATTCACTGCACGGTGGGCTGAAAGCTTGGAAAGAAGCTAATCTGCCAGTTGCCAAAGCTTAAATTTCGGAGAATTTGCCATGTCCGCCGTCAAGATGTACACCACCGCCGTTTGCCCGTATTGCATTCGCGCCAAGCAGTTGCTCACCTCCAAGGGCGTGGCCCAGATCGAAGAAATTCGCATCGACACCGACCCCGAGGCGCGCGCCCACATGATGGCCGTCACAGGCCGCCGCACGGTGCCGCAAATCTTCATTGGCGACACGCACGTGGGCGGCTGCGACGATTTGGTGGCGCTTGACGCCAAAGGCGGTTTGCTACCTTTATTGCAGTCGTGAGCTGACATAATTCAGCCATCCCGATTTGCTGCCCGCTTCGGTATTGCCGATGCGGGTATTTTTTTGTTTTAGGAAAAACTCATGTCAGAAGAACAAGCCACCCCTGTGTTTCAAATTCAGCGCGTCTATTTGAAAGACCTGTCTTTGGAGCAACCCAACTCACCCGCCATCCTGACCAGCACCGAGCAACCGTCGGTGGACATTCAGTTGGGCGTGGGCATGGAACAAGTGGCCGACGGCATTGTGGAAGTGACTGTGACGGCCACCGTCACCACCAAACTCGCTGACAAAGTGGTGTTCTTGGTCGAAGCCAAGCAAGCCGGTATTTTTGAGGCGCGCAACTTGCCTGAAGACCAAATGGGTCCCGTCATCGGCATCGCTTGCCCCCAAATCATTTACCCCTACCTGCGCGGCAACGTGGCGGACGTGATTCAACGCGCAGGCTTCCCACCTGTGCACTTGGCCGAAATCAACTTCCAAGCCATGTACGAACAACAGCAGCAACAAGCGGCTGAAGCCACCAAGCAATAAACCGCACGGGCGTGGCCATGAAGATTGCCGTTTTAGGGGCAGGCGCGTGGGGCACGGCGCTGGCCATCAACGCTGGCGCACACCATGCCGTCACGTTGTGGGCCCGCGATGTGCCTCAAGCCCAAGCCATGCAAGCTGAGCGTGTGAACACGCGCTACTTGCCGGACTTGCCCTTCACCGCAGGCGTGCACGTGTCTTCCACCCCGCTTGGGGCTTGGTTGGCCGAGCAAGACTTGGTGGTCATCGGTTCACCCATGAGCAGCCTGCGTGGCATGCTCACGCAGCTCGCCCCCATCTTGGGCAGCCGCGTGCCTGTGGCGTGGCTGTGCAAAGGCTTTGAGGCTGCCTCGGTGGGGGACGGCTGCATGGCCCACGAAGTCAAAGCGCAAGTGGCTCCCACGCTGCGCGGCGGCGCTTTGAGCGGCCCCAGCTTTGCACAAGAGGTGGCGCGTGGCATGCCCACCGCGTTGGTGGCTGCCAGCGACGATGCCGCCACCCGCGACGCCATGGTGCACGCTTTTCACAACCACAGCCTGCGCGTGTACGCCAATGACGACATCGTGGGCGTGGAAGTGGGTGGGGCGGTCAAAAACGTGTTGGCCATTGCCACGGGTTTGTGCGATGGTTTGCAGCTGGGCTTGAACGCCCGTGCCGCACTCATCACGCGCGGCTTGGCCGAAATCACCCGTCTCGGCGTGGCGCTGGGCGCCAAGACCGAAACCTTCATGGGTTTGTCGGGCTTGGGCGACTTGGTCCTCACCGCCACGGGCGACCTCAGCCGCAACCGCAAAGTGGGCCTGGCCTTGGCCCAAGGCATGACGCTGCAACAAGCGGTCGATTCGCTCGGCCACGTGGCCGAAGGCGTGTACTGCGCCCGCACGGTGGTGCAACGTGCGCAGCACCTGGGTGTGGACATGCCCATCGCGCAGGCTGTGGTGTCGCTGCTTGATGGTCAAATTACCCCTGCGCAAGCGGTGGCGTTGCTCATGGGACGTGGAGCCAAAGGTGAGAACTGATCATTGGGCCGCGATGGTTCTGCTGAGCTTGCTCGCTGTGCCAGCCAGCTACGCCAGCCAAGACCGCGCCAACCTTGACCCCATTGATCCTTTGACGCCCGAGCAAGCGGTGGTGTGGAAGGCCACACTCGGCCGCTACCGCGACTCAGTGACCAAATCCAACGCGACCGACATCAACTTGCGCGGCAACACCCAAGACACCAAGTTTTGGTTGGGCTACTACCAAGACCAAGACAACTTCACCCAGTCGCGGGCGGGGGTTGAACAATCCACCCGTTTGGCTGCTTATGGGCAGTTGATCTCGTCGCTACAAGTGGCCAGCGGCGGCTTTGTGGGCGGCAGCATCACGTGGGATGGCAAGCAAGACAACGTGGATGGCTTCTCGCCACTGCTGGGCTGGGGCCGCACCAACGTCAAGACCTATTACAACTTGAACTTTGATCCAAATGACTCGGTGTTGTGGGGCGGCTCTTATTCGCAAAGCCGATTAGGACAGTTCTCGCTGTATCAAATTTTTGATGACCGGTTGAAAACAGGCCAACGTGTGACACATCTGGTTTGGCGCGGCACTTTGCCCAATGCCCGGGGTTTGACGCTGGATGCGTTTGAGCGATCAGGAGCCAGTGATGTGGGCGAACCGAAAGTCAAAGGCCATGGTCTGTCGGTGACCTTGGATGTGCGTGATTATTTTGTGCGCATGGTGTATGACCAAAAGGCCAATTTCACCGAGGCCAACATGACGCGCTTGGCGGTGGGGTTTCGGTTTTAAAAAATCAAACTTCGAGGTTATCAATCAACCGCGTCTTCCCCAACTTGGCTGCACCCAACACCACCAGAGGCTCAGCACAAGGGCCAGTCACCGGCGACAAGTCATGCTGGCGGCGCAGGGTGATGTAGTCGGGTGCCCAGCCGCGTTGGCGCAGGGCTTCCATCGCCGCAGCTTCTGCCGCTGCCACATCCAGCTGGCCAGCCGCATTGCCTGCGCGGGCTGCTGAAGCCACGCCTTTCAAAGCCATCGACAGTTGCACCGCCTCGGCGCGTTCTTCGGCGCTGAGGTAGCCGTTGCGTGAGCTGAGGGCCAGGCCGTCTTCGGCGCGGCGGGTGTCGCCGCCGATGATCTCGATGGGTAGCGCCATTTGCTGCACCATGCGGCGGATGACCATGAGCTGTTGGTAGTCCTTCTTGCCAAACACGGCCAAGTCGGGCTGCACGATGTTGAAGAGCTTGTGCACCACGGTGCTCACGCCCACAAAAAAGCCAGGGCGGAACGCACCTTCCAAGATATCGGCCAACTCCGCAGGCGGGTGTACCTTGAACACTTGGGGTTCGGGGTAGAGGTCTTTTTCAGAGGGGGCAAACACCACGTCGCAGCCGTTGGCTTTGAGCAGTTCGCAGTCGCGTTCAAAGGTACGGGGGTAGGTGTCAAAGTCTTCGTTGGGGCCAAATTGCAGGCGGTTGACAAAGATGCTGGCCACGGTCATGCCACCTGTTGTTGAACGTTTGTCCACTTCTTGGCGGGCCATTTGCATCAACTCAAGGTGGCCTGTGTGCAGGTTGCCCATGGTGGGCACAAAGGCGCGCAAGGTGGCGGGCTTCAAGGCGCGGCGCAGATCCGCGAGGGTGTGAACGATTTGCAAATTAAACCCAAGCGTGTTTGGCGTTGTCGGGGAAGGTGCCGTTTTTCACGGCGGCCACATAGGCGCTCATGGCGGCTTGCACGCTGGCTTGGCCTTCCATGAAGTTGTGAACGAACTTGGGGTTCTTGCCCAAGTTGACACCCAGCATGTCGTGCATGACCAGCACTTGGCCTGCGGTGCCGTTGCCCGCACCAATGCCAATGGTGTGGCAGGTGGGCAGCTCTTGTGTGAGGGCGGTGGACAGCGGCTCGGGCACCATTTCCAGCACCAGCATGGTGGCACCAGCGTCTTGTAGACGAATGGCTTCTTGGCGCAGTTGGGTGGCCGACTCGCCACGGCCTTGCACACGGTAGCCGCCCAACGCGTGAACCGTTTGCGGTGTGAGGCCCAAATGCGCACACACCGGAATGCCGCGCTCGACCAAGAAATGAACGATGTCGGTGGTCCAGCCGCCGCCTTCGAGTTTGACCATGTGTGCACCTGCTTGCATCAAAACCGTTGCGCTGCGTAGGGCTTGCTCTTTGGATTCTTGGTAGCTGCCAAAAGGCAGGTCGCCCACAATCCACGCGGTGCCTTGCACGCGGCGGATGCCAGTGGCCACGCTCTCCACGTGGTAGCGCATGGTCTCGAGCGTCACCCCCACGGTGCTAGACAAGCCTTGGCAGACCATGCCCAGCGAGTCGCCTACCAAAATGCATTCCACGCCAGCCGCGTCGGCCACGGCAGCAAAGGTGGCGTCGTAGGCGGTGAGCATGGTGATTTTTTCACCGCGCGCGCGCAGCTCGTTCAAACGGGGCAAGCTGATGGGCTTGCGGGCGGCGACGGGGGACGCGGGGGGCAAAGTGCCGTACGGCGAAGCGTGGGTGTTGCTCATGGTTGCCTCAAAGGTTGGCAGATTACGTGGGTGTGTAGGCCAAACGCACGTAAATAGGGGCAAAAGCCTCGGCCTGTGTGATTTCAATCAGCGTTTCTTTGGCCAGCTCAAGCAGGGCGATGAAGGTCACCACCAGCACGGGCACGCCTTGTTCGGGGTTGAACAGGTGTTCGAATTCGACAAAGCGTTTGCCTTGCAAGTGTTTGAGCACGATGCTCATGTGTTCGCGTACCGACAGTTCTTCGCGGCTGATTTTGTGGTGCTGCACCAGCTTGGCACGCTTCAAGATATCGGCCCATGCTTGTTGAAGCTCGACCACATGCACATCGGGGAATCGCGGTTGCAGCGATTGTTCGATGAAGACCTGTGCGCGCATGAAGTCGCGGCCAAATTGCGGCACTTCGTTGAGCTTGGCGGCGGCCAGTTTCATTTGCTCGTATTCGAGCAGGCGGCGCACCAGTTCGGCGCGAGGGTCTTCGGGCTCTTGGCCTTCAGCCACCTTCTTAGGCGGCAGCAGCATGCGTGATTTGATTTCAATCAGCATGGCGGCCATCAACAGGTATTCGGCAGCGAGTTCAAGGTTGCGGTTGCGAATCTCGTCCACATAGCTCAGGTACTGGCGCGTGAGCGCGGCCATGGGAATGTCGAGGATGTTGAAGTTTTGCTTGCGGATGAGGTACAGCAGCAAGTCCAAGGGGCCTTGGAAGGCTTCTAGGAAAACTTCGAGCGCGTCTGGCGGGATGTACAAGTCCTGCGGCATGGCAAACAGTGGCTCGCCATACAGACGGGCCACGGCCACGTGGTCAACCACCTCGGGCATGACCGAGGTGGTCGTTGCCTCATTGTTGGGCAGGGTGGTGTCAGCAGGATGCACGAGGGGTTACGCCAGACCGAGGGTCTTATGCATTCGTTTGGTACACGTAGGGCTTTTGCGCCACGCGACCCGCTTGCACGTCTTGCTGAATTTCGGTGTTCACTTGTTTGTCCCACAGCAACGCGCGGCCGTCGCGTTGGGCTTTTTCGAGCTGAGGGTTTTTGGCCTTGAGCGACTCGATGAACTGAGTGGCTTCGGAGGTGTAGTGGTCACGCTGAAAAATCGACATGGTGGTTTTCCTAGGAATGTCTTGAGATTGCGAAGATTTTAACGACCGAGGGCTGTGGCCAAACCTTGGCCCAAATCGGGGCGCAGGTCTTGCTCGGGCAGCTGGGCCAGCAGGCCACAGCGGCGCATCATGTCGAGCGGCTGGTGGTCCACGCCGCACAGAATGAGGCGAACCTGTTTTTTGCGGCAGGTGCGGGCCAACGCCATGAGCGAATCAGCGCCTGAGGTGTCGATGTAGATGAGGTTTTTCAAATCCAGCACCAAGGTTTGCTCGGGCAGGTGTTCCTCAATGGCCTCCACCAATTTGACCGCGCCGAAAAACAACGCGCCATACAGGCGGTGGGCTTGCACCTTGGCTTCATGGCCTGTCAGCTCGGGGTGTGTGATGGCGTGCACTTGTTCAGAGCGGCTCAGGCTTGAGATGCGGTAGATGAAGGTCAGGCAAGCGGCAATCAGGCCGACTTCCACCGCCACCGTCAAATCGACGATCACGGTGAGGGCGAACACCAACAGCAAGGTGACGCGATACGTCATGCGGAACTGGCGCAGGTGCACAAACTCGCGCCACTCGCCCATGTTCCACGCCACAAACATCAAAATGGCAGAGAGGGCGGCCAGTGGCACATCACCCGCCATGGGGGCGGCCACCAGCATGACCACCAGCAAGGTGAGCGCATGCACCATGCCCGCGATGGGGCTGTTGCCGCCATTTTTCACATTGGTGACGGTGCGTGCGATTGTGCCGGTGGCGGGCATGCCTCCGAAGAACGGGGTGACGAGGTTGGCAATGCCTTGGGCCATCAACTCTTGGTTGGCATCGTGGCGGTCACCGAAGGGCCCATCCGCCATCATTTGGTCGGCAATGCGGGCGCACAAAAGGGATTCAATCGAGCCCAACAACGCCAAGGTGGTGGCTGGGATGAGCAAAAACTTGGCGGTTTCCCAGCTGAAGTCAGGCCATGCAAACGCAGGCAAGCTATTGGGGATGCTGCCAAAGCGTGAGGCGATGGTTTCGACCTCCAGCCCCATCATGTTTGCGGCGATGGTGGCTCCGACCAGCACCACGATGGAGCCGGGGATGGTGGCGAAATTCTTGGTGCTGGGCATGGCGTTGGCCAAGCGCGGCAAGGCCAGTTGCCAAAATGCCAACACGACCAAGCAGGCCAAGGCCAAGCCCAAGGCCTCGCCGTTGAGCGTTCCCAAGCTGTCGTTGAGTGTGCGCAAGATGCCAAAGAAGTCGGCCGGCATGGCTTTGACTTGCAGGCCAAAGAAATCTTTGAGCTGCGACACCATGATCAGCACGGCAATGCCGTTGGTAAAACCAATCACCACCGCCACAGGAATGAAGCGAATCAGCGTGCCCAAACGCAGCAAGCCCATGGCCAGCAACATGACACCCGACATGGCGGTGGCAATCATCAAATTGGCCAAACCATAGCGCTCCAAAATGCCATAGACGATGACGATGAACGCGCCCGCTGGCCCGCCAATTTGCACGCGGCTGCCACCCAAAGCAGAAATTAAAAACCCGGCAATGATGGCGGTGAACAAACCCGCCTCAGGCTTGAGGCCCGACGCAATGGCAAATGCCATGGCCAGTGGCAAGGCCACCACGCCCACCGTGATACCCGCCCCCACGTCTTGGTAAAAACGTTGACGTGTGTAGCCTTGTAAGGCGTGGATTAAATTGGGTTTGAACATAAAACCAATGGAGGTCTAAATTGGGGTCAGAACCCAATCAATGGATGCGCATGCCGGGTTTGGCGCCGGGCCATGGGTGCAGCACGTAAATGCCGGCATCGGTCTTGTCGTCTGCGTGGCTGGCGGCGAGCACCATGCCTTCACTCACGCCAAACTTCATCTTGCGTGGGGCCAAGTTGGCCACCATCACGGTGAGCTTGCCTTTGAGGTCTTCGGGTTTGTACATGCTGGCCACGCCGCTGAACACATTGCGTGTTTTACCTTCGCCCACATCGAGCGTGAGCCGCAACAGTTTGGTGGAGCCTTCCACCGCTTCGCAGTTGACGATTTCAGCAATGCGCAAATCCACCTTGGCAAAGTCGTCGATGCTGATGGTGGGGGCGATTTCTTCGCCGCCTGGCGTGACTTTTTCTTCCACCACGGCTGGTGGCTCAAACAAGGCTTCGAGTTGTTCGGGAGTGACGCGTTGCATGAGGTGTTGGTAGGGTTGAATGCTGGCCACGTTGCCGGTGGTGTTCCAGTTTTGCATGGAGGTGCCGGTGAAGGCTTCGACCGCCTGCGCAAGCGCGGGCAACACAGGGGCCAAGTAACGGCTGAGCTCGGCAAAGGCGTTGATGAGCAACGAACACACTTGGTGCAGGGCTTCGTTGTTGGCAGCGTCTTTGGCCAAGTCCCAAGGCTTGTGTTGGTCCACATACGCGTTGACTTTGTCGGCCAGCAACATGATTTCGCGGGCAGCTTTGCCGTACTCGCGGGCGTCGTAGGCTTGGGCGATGCTGTCTTTGGCGGCGTGAATGTCGCTCAGCAGCGCGGTGCCTTGCTCGCCAAAGCTTTGGGTGAGTTGACCTTCGAAACGCTTGGTCAAGAAGCCCGCCGCACGCGACGCGATGTTGACAAACTTGCCAATCAAATCGCTGTTGACGCGCAGCATGAAGTCTTCGGCGTTGAAATCGACGTCTTCGTTGCGGTTGTTGAGCTTGGTCGCCAAGTAGTAACGCAGCCACTCGGGGTTCATGCCGAGGCTGAGGTACTTGAGCGGGTCAAGGCCCGTGCCACGGCTCTTGCTCATCTTCTCGCCGTTGTTGACGGTGAGAAAGCCGTGCACAAACACGTTGTTGGGTGTTTTGCGGCCACTGAAGTGCAGCATGGCGGGCCAGAACAAGGTGTGGAACGTGACGATGTCTTTGCCGATGAAGTGGTATTGCTCCAGCTGGTCGTTGGCCATGTAGGCGTCGTAGCTTTCACCGCGCTTGTCGAGCAAGTTTTTCAACGAGGCCAAGTAGCCCACAGGCGCGTCGAGCCACACATAAAAGTATTTGCCCGGGGCGTCTGGAATTTCGATGCCAAAGTAAGGCGCGTCACGCGAGATGTCCCAGTCGCCCAAGCCTTCGCTGGTTGTGCCGTCCGGGTTGGTGCGCACGGTGAACCACTCTTTGACCTTGTTGGCCACTTCGGGTTGCAGCTTGCCGTCTTGCGTCCACTTTTCCAAGAACGCCACGCAGCGCGGGTCGGACAGCTTGAAGAAGAAATGCTCCGAGCTTTTCAGCTCAGGCTTGGCACCCGACAAGGCTGAGAAAGGGTTGATCAGGTCGGTGGGGGCATAGACCGCGCCGCACACCTCGCAGTTGTCGCCGTACTGGTCGTGGGCGTGGCACTTGGGGCACTCGCCCTTGATGAAGCGGTCGGGCAAGAACATGTTCTTCTCGGGGTCGAAGAACTGGTCAATCGTGCGGCGTTCAATCAGCGAGCCACCTTCTGATGCGGGGATGTCCCGCAAATCGCGGTAAATCTGGCGCGCCAACTCGTGGTTCTCGGGGGCGTCGGTGCTGTGCCAGTTGTCAAACTGGATGTGAAAGCCGTCCAAATACGGCTTGCGGCCCGCAGCGATGTTGGCCACAAACTGTTGTGGGGTGATGCCCGCCTTCTCGGCGGCAATCATGATGGGCGCGCCGTGTGTGTCGTCTGCGCCTACGAAATCGACCTGGTGGCCCTGCATGCGTTGGAAACGCACCCAGATGTCGGCCTGGATGTACTCCATGATGTGGCCGATGTGGAAGTTGCCGTTGGCGTAGGGCAGGGCGGTGGTGACGAATAGCTGGCGCTGAGACATTTGGGGGCAAGACCTTAGGGCGAAGGGGGCGATTTTAGTTCCTACAGAATGCGCGCATGAACTTACCTAGCTTTGACGAATTCCGCCAACAAGCCCTTGCCGCTGGCTTTGATGAGGTGATTGCGCGCGAATGGGCGCCCCACACCGTGCTCGACACCCACACCCATGCGTTTGGGGTGCACGCCATCCTCACGCGCGGTGAAATGTGGCTCACCATGAATGGCCGCACACAGCACTTGCTCCCCGGTTCTGTCTTTGAGTTGGAGCCCCATGTGCCGCATGATGAGCGCTATGGGGCGGAAGGGGCGGCTTATTGGGTGGCGCGTCGAAATTAATCAGTCACCTTGGGTGATCTGCCTGCTTTGCGGGCCTTCTGTGCGCGCTAGACTTGTGCGCATACCTCCTTATGTAAAAGAATTCTTATGGCCTTGACCGAACAAACCCTGCTCTCCGCCCTGCAAACCGTGATGGACCCCAACACTGGCAAAGACTTTGTCACGACCAAGGCTCTGAAGAATGTGCAAATCCAAGGCGGCGATGTGTCGTTTGACGTGGTGCTGGGCTATCCCGCCAAGAGCCAAATTGCGGGTTTCCGCAAAGCGCTCATTGCCGCTGCCAAAAGCGTGGCAGGCGTGGAGAACGTGTCGGCCAACATCACGGTGAACATCGTGGCACATGCCGCGCAGCGCGGTGTGGCTTTGTTGCCTCAAGTGAAAAACATCATCGCCGTGGCTTCGGGCAAAGGCGGTGTGGGCAAAAGCACGACCGCGGCCAACTTGGCCTTGGCTTTGGCCGCTGAAGGTGCCAGCGTGGGTTTGCTCGATGCCGATATTTACGGCCCCAGCCAACCCATGATGATGGGCATTGAAGGTCGCCCCGAAAGCAGCGATGGCCAAACCATGGACCCGCTGGAGAACTACGGCGTGCAAGTGATGTCCATCGGTTTCTTGGTGGACCAAGACGAGGCCATGATCTGGCGCGGCCCCATGGCCACGCAAGCGTTGGAGCAGTTGCTGCGCCAAACCAATTGGAAGTCGCTGGATTATTTGATTGTGGACATGCCACCTGGCACAGGTGACATCCAGCTCACGCTGAGCCAACGCGTGCCCATGACGGGTTCAGTCATCGTGACCACGCCGCAAGACATTGCGTTGCTCGACGCCAAAAAAGGCATCAAGATGTTTGAGAAGGTGGGTGTGCCCATCCTCGGCTTGGTCGAGAACATGGCCGTGCATGTCTGTACGAATTGTGGCCACATCGAACACATCTTTGGCGCAGACGGTGGCAAAAAAATGGCTGCGCAATACGGCATGGACTACCTCGGCGCATTGCCACTCAACATGCAAATCCGTTTGCAAGCCGACAGCGGCAAGCCCACGGTGGTGGCTGACCCTGACGGTGAAGTGGCTGGCATTTACAAAGCGGTGGCCCGCCAAGTGGCGGTGAAGATCGCAGCGAAGGCCAAAGACTTTTCGAGCAAGTTTCCGAGCATCAAAATTTCCAAAGAGACTTGATCTTCACCATGCCTCAACGCACCAGCCTTCAGGTCGCCGTCGTCATGCGTCGCGAGCGTGTGCCGGGGGCGATGAGCCGTTGGCAACCTTGGCGTTGGGTTTTGCATGACGTGACGGGGCACGACTTGGTGCCGCATGTCGAGCACTTTGGGACCGAGCCGCGTTGCTTGCGACAAACCGACGACGAGCAAATTTGGCTGCACCCAGGTTTCACGGTGGAACTGTTCAAAGACGACGCTGAAGGCTACTACTTGAATGCCACTGCGCCAGCCCCTTGCTGGTTTGTGTTGTGGCGCATGGAAGAAGAACCCGGCATCAGTGACGACGTGATGGCCGTGCCCGTCATGGTGAGTCTGAGCTACCACGATGCGGGCCGGTGGATGGATGCGCAAGAGCACGTGGACCAAGTGCCCGTCTCTGCCGATGTGGTGGCATGGATGGCCGCCTTCACCGACGCGCATTGGGTGGTTGAGTCCAAGCGCCGCAAACGTCCGGACAGCTTCAGGCCGCTGCAAGATCGCTTTGGCAATCCTGCTTCGGTGAGCACCGAAAAAATCCGCGGTGGTGGCCCCCCTCAAGGAGGTGGCCATGTCCAATGACGACACCCCAACCGGTTTTTTAGGTCGATGGTCGCGACGCAAAGCAGACGTGCGCGAGGGGCGTCCACTAGATGACCCCCCGCGTGTGCCTGATGCCGCTGTGGCTGTCGGGGCCCCATCGCCTGTTCAGACTCCCGATCCCGCAATTCGCCCCACACCCACGTTGGCCGATGCGCAGCAACTCACCCCCGAATCAGACTTCACCGATTTCATGGTGCGTGGTGTGACGCCTGACGTCAAAAACGCGGCCATGAAAAAATTGTTCACCGATCCACACTTCAATGTGATGGATGGCATGGATGTTTACATTGATGACTATGCGCAACCAGACCCTTTGCCGCTGGCCATGCTGCGTCAAATGACCAGCGCCAAGACTTTGAATTTGTTTGACGATGAAGCCGAAACAGCCGTCGGCATCAACGGGGGTGACAAAGCGGCGACTGAAGCATCCAAAGTCGTGGCACAGTCAGTCCCTGCTGACAACCCTTCCAACACCGAGCCCATTACGCATGACCACGCTGATTTGCGACTGCAACCAGACCCAACCGCTAGACCCGAAGGCCCTGAGCCAAAGCCTGTCTGAGCCGCTCACGCTGCACACGGCTTTGTGCCGCCGTGAGGCCAGCGCGTTTGTGCAAGCAGTGCAAGGCACCGACGATGTGGTGGTGGCCTGCACCCAAGAACAACGTTTGTTTGGTGATTTGGCCGTCGAGGCGCAAGCCAAAACCTCGGTCATCAAGTTTGTCAACATCCGAGAGACCGGTGGCTGGAGCAGCGACGCTCAAAACGCATCACCCAAAATTGCCGCCTTGTTAGCCGCGGCGCATTTGCCTGAGCCCGAACCTGTGCCCACGGTCACGTTCAAGAGCGCAGGCCGCTTGTTGATTTTGGGTCAGCTCGATGAGGCCGAACAAGCGGCAGCCTTGTTGGCCGACACCCTCCACGTGACCCTTTTCACCCAAGGTGCAGGTGAAGTTGGTGGCGCACAAAACCGCCGCTACCCCGTGTTGGGGGGGCGCGTGGTGCGTGTGGACGGTTGGCTGGGCGCGTTCAAGCTCACCTGGCAAAACAACAACCCGATTGACCTTGACCTGTGTACCCGCTGCAATGCTTGCGTCGCGGCTTGCCCCGAGCAAGCGATTGGCTTGGACTACCAAATTGACCTGAGCAAATGCAGCGCACACCGCGATTGCGTGAGCGCTTGCGGCGCCGTCGGCGCAATCAACTTTCAGCGCGAAGCGCAAGAAGAAACAACCGAATTCGACCTCGTGCTCGACCTGCGCGAGCAAACCGCTTTCAACCGCCATGCGTTGCCCCAAGGTTATTTCCGTGGCGCCACGGCCGCCAATTTGCTGCGCTTGCGCGAGTTGGTGGGCGAGTTTGAAAAGCCCAAGTTCTTTGAGTACAAACAAAAACTCTGCGCGCACAGCCGCAACGAAAAAGTAGGCTGCAACGCCTGCATCGACATTTGCTCGGCTGAGGCGGTCAGCTCTGACAAGTCGCGCCAGCAAATCAAGGTCAATCCCAACTTGTGTGTGGGCTGCGGTGCCTGTACCACGGTGTGTCCTACAGGCGCGTTGACCTACGCTTATCCGCGTGCCAGCGAGCAAGGCGTCAAGTTCAAGACTTTGTTGGGCACTTACCAAAATGCAGGCGGCAAAGACGCTGTCATCTTGTTGCACAGCCAAGACGCGGGACAAGCCTTGGTCCAAGAACTGGGCCGAGCGGCCCAACTCCAAGTGGCACAAGGCCTGCCTGCGCATGTGATTCCTGTGTCGCTGTGGCACACCGCCAGCCTTGGCTTGGAGGTCTGGCTCACGGCCTTGGCCTATGGCGCAGCGCAAGTGCTGGTGCTGCACACGGCGGAAGAAGCGCCGCAATACGCCGAGGGCTTGCAAGCGCAAATGGCCCAAGCGCAAACCATGCTCGAAGGCTTGGGCTATGCCAAGCCCAGTCGCATGCCAGTGCAGCTGCTGCGCGCCACGCAAGCGATGGCGCTCGATGCCGAACTGCAACGCCTGACCACAGGCTCGCAGCGCCTGAGCTGCACCGTGCCCGCGGCCACGTTTGCGGTGATGGCGGAAAAGCGCAGCACGCTCAGCATGGTGATGGATCACTTGCTCGAACATGCGCCGGTGCTGAAAACGCCATCTGCCCCCGAAGCCTTGACTTTGCCCAAAGACGGCTCGCTGTTTGGTTCGGTCGACGTCGACAAAGACCGCTGCACCTTGTGCATGAGCTGCGTCAGCGCCTGTCCTGCGAACGCGCTGCAAGACAACCAGCAAGCGCCCCAACTGCGCTTTGTCGAGAAGAACTGCGTGCAGTGCGGCTTGTGCGTCAGCACTTGCCCCGAAAAAGCGCTCAACCTTGTGCCGCGTTTGTTGCTCACGCCACAACGCAAAGACGTGCGTGTGCTCAACGAAACCCAACCCTACGGCTGTGTGCGTTGTGGCAAGCCGTTTGGCACCCTCAAAGGCATCGAGGCCATGATTGGCAAATTGGCTGGGCACTCGATGTTCCAAGGCGAGGCCTTGGAGCGCCTCAAGATGTGCGGCGACTGCCGTGTGATTGACATTTACTCTGCTGGTGACGAGCAAAAAATCGTCTAACTATTTTTATGACCGACCTTCACTTGTCTTCTGCCCTTGACGAAGAAACCGCACGCGCCGAGCTGTACGGTTTGATTTCTGAGTTGTTCTACGCCCCCGCACGCCCAGAGCTGTTGGCGCAATTGCGTGTGGCCGCCACCGATGCGCCCACCTCGGGTGGTTTTCTGGAAGATCCTTGGCGTCAGCTGGTGGGCGTGGCCCGTGAGATGGACGACAAGAGCATCCAAAACGAGCACCACACTTTGTTTGGTGGCGTCGGCAAGCCCGAGGTGTATGTGTACGCCTCGCACTTTTTGACGGGCTTCTTGAACGAAAAACCGTTGGCCCAATTGCGCACCGACTTGGCCGCGCTGGGATTAGGCCGTGACGACACCACCATGTCTGAGACCGAAGACCATGTGTCTTACGTGTTCGAAGTCATGCGCTTTTTGGTGGCTGGTGATGATGTGTCGGTCTCCAACCTCACACAACAAACCAAGTTTTTTGCTGCCCATGTGCAAACCTGGTTACCTGCGTTTTGCGATGCGGTGCAAGCCACGCCGCGCGCGCGTTTTTATGCAGCGCTCGCCGAGCTGACCCGTGGGTTTGTCAGCGTCGAAGCGCAGGGCTTTGACCTGTTGGCTTAAGAACGACACACACCGTTATTTCTTCTTTTGAGGCGAATGGCTGACGCCTGCGCGACAAAGAATCTTGGAGGGTGACAACATCATCTTCAAATTGCGTCAGTCCTGACGTTAATACGTACTAGACAAACGCACTTCATTGGTACAGTATGCAAAGTCGTGCATACCCACGACATCACGAGGAGCTAAAAATGAAAAAAGAGCAAACCACTGAACAAGCGACTCCATCGCGTCGTGGATTTTTTATGGGTGCCGCCGCTGCAGGTGCCGCTGCCGCCGCTGTCACCGCGCTGCCTGGCATCAGCACCCCCTCTGCTGAATTGAACCAACTCCCGCCCGCGCCCGAAAACGGCGGCGGCTACAGCTTGAGCGAACACGTCAAGCGTTACTACCAGACCACCCGCGTCTGAAGGAGCCCCACATGTTGTTAACCCGTAAAACCGATTCAGCTGCCAAGAATGCTGGCAGTTCCGCCTTCGTCGGTCGCTTGCAACGCGGCTTGTCACAAGCTTTGCCAACGTTGGATCGTCGTGGCTTTTTGCGTCGCTCTGGCTTGGGCATTGGCGTGGGTTTGGCTGCCACGCAACTGAGCTTGGTCAAAAAAGCCAATGCCTCTGGCTCGATGGTGAACGATGGCGCTGGCAAGATCGAAGTCAAACGTACCGTGTGTACCCACTGTTCAGTGGGGTGCGCGGTAGATGCCGTGGTTGAAAACGGCGTGTGGGTTCGCCAAGAAGCGGTGTTTGATTCCCCCATCAACCTCGGTGCGCATTGCGCCAAAGGTGCAGCCTTGCGTGAACACGGCCATGGTGAGTTCCGCTTGCGTTACCCCATGAAGTTGGTCAACGGCAAGTACGAGCGCATCAGCTGGGATACCGCATTGGATGAAATCAGTGCCAAGCTCTTGGAGTTGCGCAAAACTTCTGGCCCAGACAGCGTGTACTGGATTGGTTCTTCCAAACACAACAACGAACAATCTTATTTGCTGCGCAAGTTTGTGAGCTATTTTGGTAGCAACAACTGCGACCACCAAGCCCGTATTTGTCACTCCACCACGGTAGCGGGTGTGTCCAATACATGGGGTTATGGCGCGATGACCAACTCGTACAACGACATGCAAAACAGCAAGGTCGCGATGTACATCGGTTCTAACGCGGCAGAAGCCCACCCCGTATCGATGTTGCACATGCTGCATGCCAAAGAAAACGGCTGCAAGATGATCGTGGTCGATCCACGTTTCACACGCACGGCAGCCAAGGCTGATGAGTACGTGCGCATTCGTTCAGGTTCCGACATCGCTTTCTTGTTCGGCCTCTTGCACATCATCTTCAAGAATGGCTGGGAAGATAAAAAGTACATCAACGATCGCGTGTTCGGCATGGACAAGGTCAAAGAAGAAGTCATGGACAAGTGGACACCTGAGAAGGTGGAAGACGTCTGTGGCGTCACACCTGACCAGTTGCTCAAAGTTGCGACCATGCTGCATGAGAACAACCCCGGCACCATCGTGTGGTGTATGGGCCAAACGCAGCACACCATTGGCAATGCCATCGTGCGTGCATCTTGCATCTTGCAATTGGCCTTGGGCAATGTGGGTAAGAGCGGTGGTGGCACCAACATCTTCCGCGGCCACGACAACGTGCAAGGCGCGACGGATGTGGGACCTAACCCTGATTCATTGCCTGGCTACTACGGCATCGTCGAGGGTTCATGGAAACACTTCGCCAAAGCATGGGGCGTGGAATTCGATTGGCTCAAAGGTCGCTTCGCCAACCCCGGCATGATGAGCAAGCCCGGCATGACGGTGTCGCGTTGGATTGACGGTGTGCTCGAAAAGAACGAGCTCATCGACCAAGACAGCAACCTCAAGGCCGTGTTCTATTGGGGCCATGCCCCCAACTCGCAAACCCGTGGTTTGGAGATGAAGCGCGCCATGGACAAGCTCGACTTGTTGGTGGTGGTCGATCCCTATCCATCCGCCACAGCAGCCATGGCCGCGATGCCAGGCCAAGCCGAAGACCTCAATCCCAACCGCGCGGTGTACCTGTTGCCCGCTGCGACACAGTTTGAAACCAGCGGTTCTTGCACCGCCTCCAACCGTTCATTGCAATGGCGTGACAAGGTCATCGAGCCCTTGTGGGAAAGCCGCACGGACCACATGATCATGTATCAGTTGGCCCAAAAACTCGGCTTTGGCCCAGAGTTGGTCAAGAATTACAAGCTGCAAAAAGTCAAAGGCATGGATGAACCCATGCCCGAAGACATCTTGCGCGAGATCAACAAGTCGGTTTGGACGATTGGCTACACCGGCCAAAGCCCAGAGCGCTTGAAAGCGCACATGCGCAACATGCACCTGTTTGACGTCAAGACCCTCAAATCCAAAGGCGGCAAAGACAAAGAAACCGGTTACGACTTTGGGGGTGATTACTTCGGTTTGCCATGGCCTTGCTATGGCACACCCGAACTCAAGCATCCAGGCTCACCCAATCTGTACGACACCTCCAAGCACGTCATGGATGGCGGCGGTAATTTCCGCGCCAACTTTGGTGTCGAGAAAGACGGCAAAAACCTGTTGGCTGAAGATGGTTCGCACTCCAAAGGCGCGGACATCACCACAGGCTACCCCGAGCTCGACCACGTGTTGCTCAAGAAGCTTGGTTGGTGGGATGAACTCACCGATGCCGAAAAAGCATTGGCCGAAGGCAAGAACTGGAAGACCGACAACTCAGGCGGCATGATGCGCGTGTTCATGCAAAACCACGGTTGCCACCCCTTCGGGAACGCCAAGGCGCGTGCGGTGGTGTGGAACTTCCCAGATCCCATTCCCCAACACCGCGAGCCTTTGTATGGCACGCGTCCTGACTTGGTGGAAAAGTACCCCACCCACGCCGACAAAAAAGCGTTCTGGCGTCTGCCCACGTTGTACAAAACAGTGCAAGACAAAAACATGGCGGACAAGGTGCACGAGAAGTTCCCACTCATCCTCACCTCTGGCCGTTTGACCGAATACGAAGGTGGCGGCGAAGAAACCCGTTCCAACCCATGGTTGGCTGAACTGCAACAAGAAGCGTTTGTGGAAATCAACCCCAAGACCGCCGCTGACCGTGGCATTCGCAACGGTGAGCGCGTGTGGTTGAAGAGCCCCACGGGCGCACGCTTGAATGTGCAAGCCATGGTGACAGAGCGTGTGGACACGGGCACCGTGTGGATGCCCTTCCACTTCTCGGGTCGTTGGCAAGGCGAAGACTTGCTCAAGTACTACCCCAAAGGGGCTGCGCCCATCGTGCGCGGTGAGGCGGTCAACACGGCCACCACGTATGGTTATGACAGCGTCACCATGATGCAAGAAACCAAAACCACCGTTTGCAACATTGAACGCGCCTAAGGAGAGATGAAATGGCACGCATGAAATTTATCTGTGACGCAGAGCGTTGCATCGAGTGCAACGGTTGCGTCACCGCTTGTAAAAACGAACACGAAGTGCCATGGGGCGTGAACCGCCGCCGTGTGATCACGTTGAACGATGGCGTCCCCGGCGAGAAGTCGATCTCTGTCGCGTGTATGCATTGTTCCGATGCGCCTTGTATGGCAGTTTGCCCTGTGAACTGTTTCTACAAGACCGACGAAGGCGTGGTCTTGCACGACAAAGACATTTGCATTGGCTGCGGCTATTGCTCTTACGCTTGTCCCTTTGGCGCACCTCAGTTCCCAAGCCAAGGCACTTTCGGTGTGCGCGGCAAGATGGACAAGTGCACTTTCTGTGCCGGTGGGCCAGAAGCCAACGGCAGCCAAGCGGAGTTTGAAAAATATGGTCGCAACCGTTTGGCCGAAGGCAAGTTGCCTGCTTGCGCTGAAATGTGCTCAACCAAAGCCTTGCTCGCCGGTGACGGTGACGTGGTGGCCGACATCTTCCGCAACCGTGTGGTCAAACGCAACAAAGGTGCTGAGGTGTGGGGCTGGGGCACGGCTTACGGCTCTAAGCAAGCAGGTCAAGCACCGACCAAAGTCGAGGGGGTGAAGAAATGATGAAACGCATCGCACTCATCGTGCTCAGTGTGGTGGCCCTCACCGCTTGCGGGGAAAAAGCCCAAACGCTCGGCACCAAAAAAGACGCCACGGCTTTCAGCGGTACTGAAAATCACTTTGTTCAACCCGGGTGGACAGCGGGCGACAAAAACAGCTGGGAGCAACACCTGCGCGCTCGCGGCCAATACGGCATGAACGACCACAGTCGCGCACCGTAACCAAGGGGCACATCATGTACCGCTCTTTTCAATCGGTGTTGTGTGCAGCGTTGATGGTGTTCGCACTGTCGGCTGTCGCGCAAGACAAAGCGCCTGCGGCAGCTCCTGCTGTGCAGAGCGTCAACATCCAAGACGTCAAACCTGACGCCAGCGATTCACCCGGCTATGCCGCGCAAACCAATGGCGAACGTGGCAAGGTCCAGCCCGGCAACAACGCACCCATGTGGCGCGATGTGGGCCAAGGCGTGCAAGGCTACAGCAGCCTGCCCAAGTCACAGGCGCCCGAAGCTGGCGTGCTGATTCAACCCTTTGTGCAATACCCAGGCTCACGCCTGACCAATGGTGGCGAAGCATGGCGACAAGTGCGCAACAACTGGATCATTCCTTACGGGGGTTCTCTGTTGTTGATCGTCTTCGGGGCCATTGCTTTGTTCTACTGGCGCAAGGGCATGATCATGCTGCACGGCGCACCGACAGGTGTGGAGATCGAACGCTTCACACCGTTTGAGCGCTCTGCCCACTGGACCAATGCTGGTGCGTTTGTGGTGTTGGCTGTGTCTGGCATCACCATGGCGTTTGGCAAGTTCTTCATCCAACCCATCATTGGCGACACGCTGTTTGGTTGGATCACTTACTTGCTCAAGAATGCCCACAACTTTGCAGGCCCACTCTTTGCGGTGTCGCTGACCATTGTGTTTGTGACGTTCGTGAAAGACAACTTGCCCAGCAAAGAAGACATCACTTGGATCCTCAAAGGAGGCGGTTTGCTCAGCGGCCAAGAAGTGCCGTCACACCGTTTCAATGCGGGTGAAAAAGTGGTGTTCTGGGCGGGCGTGTTTGGCCTCGGTTTGGTGGTGGTGGCATCTGGCTTGGTGCTCGACAAAATCATTCCTTTCCTTGTGTACGAGCGCAGCACCATGCAAATGGCGCACATGATTCACGCGGTGGCTACCTTGCTGATGATTGCCATGTTCATGGGCCACATCTACATGGGCACCATCGGCATGGAAGGCGCTTACAAAGCCATGCAAACCGGCTATGTGGATGAAGCGTGGGCCAAAGAGCACCATGAACTTTGGCACGATGACATCAAAGCCGGCAAGATTCCAGCCCACCGCTCCGAAGCAGCTTCGGGCACCACAGCGCATGTTTGATGCACTGAACAGGAGAACAACAATGAACAAAGCACTCGTCGCATGGATCTTGGCTGCCGTCAGCGCCACGGCCTTTGCCAAATTGCCTGCACCCACAGACGAAGCCAAAGCCAAAGCTGCTGAAGCTGCCGCCAAGACAGCCCACACGGCCAAGGCCGACGCCTACTTGTTGTGCAAGTCACAAGACAAAGTGGCCGCCCACGTGCAAAAGACCAACAAAGCCAAAGCAGGTAAGCCCGAGGCCACGCCGCCTTGTGCTGACCCAGGCAAGTTTGTCTACACGCCCCCCGAGGCGGCCGCTTCTGCGCCTGCTGCGGCGGTTAAAAAATAATCCATACAGCTTTGCTGTGATCGGGCCGCACTGAGAGGTGTCGGCCCTTTTTGTTGTAGCCTTGTCCGCTTATGTCTATCGCATCTTCTTCTCCTGTGCTGCCACACCTCACCCAAGCGTCAACTGAGCTGACCCGTCACATCGAGGTGGTCAACGAGCACGGCGTGCCTGAGCAGGTTGCCATTCCTGCCGAGCGCGCGCTCACGGTGTATGTCGACAAACGCGAAATCGTCACGCTGATGACCTTGGGCGCACACCCCGAGCTGTTGGTGCTGGGCTATTTGCGCAACCAACGTTTGGTTGCCGATGTGAGCGAGGTCGAGTCGATCACGGTGGATTGGGAGGCGGGCGAGGATGGCGCGGGGGTGGCCGCAGTCAAAACCCGACACGGCATTGCCGACATTGCCACGCGTACCCAAAAGCGCGTGGTCACCACCGGTTGCGGGCAGGGCAGTGTGTTTGGTGATTTGATGGGTGAACTTGGCAACTTGGCATTGCCCGATGCGTGCCTCAGCCAAGCACGTTTGTATGGCGTGCTCAACGCCATTCGCTTGCAAGAGACGACGTACAAATCAGCAGGTTCGGTGCATGGGTGTGCGTTGTTCAACGGTGCACAGATGCAAATCTTTGTTGAAGATGTGGGACGCCACAACGCCATCGACACCATCGCGGGTTGGATGTGGATGGAGGGTGTGACGGCCAATGCCGATTCGATTTTTTACACGACTGGCCGCTTGACCAGCGAGATGGTGATGAAGTCTGCACAAATGGGCGTGGCCGTGGTGGTGTCGCGCAGCGGCATCACACAAATGGGTTACGACATTGCCACGCGTTTGCAGTTGTGCACGGTTGGTCGTGCCACCAACAAACATTTTCTTTGCTATACCGCGCGTGAACGTTTGCAGCTCGACCCATCGCTTGCCGCAGGTGGCGTACACAAGGTCACGCGCGTATGAACGCACCCACACACAAAGACACCATCGAAATGCCTGTCGCACAGCCTGCCTTCGCGCACACCGGCGTGACCTGGTGGGGGCAAGCTTGGCGCACGTTGTGGCGTGATGCCCGTGCGGGCGAGTTGCGCTTGCTGGTCGTCGCGGTGGCTTTGGGGGTGGCGGCGCTCAGCTCGGTCAGTTTTTTGGCTGACCGCTTGAACGGCGGGTTGCAACGCGATGCACGTCAGCTTTTGGGCGGGGATGTGGTGGTGGTGAGCGACCAAGCCACGCCCACACACATCGTGCAACGCGCCAAAGAAGAAGGCTTGCAAGGCGTGACCACGTTGAGCTTTCCCACCATGGCGCGTGGGCAAGCGCAAACAGGTGCTGAGAGCCAGAGTCGCTTAGTGGCCCTCAAAGCCGTTGAGGCTGGTTACCCCTTGCGCGGTGAACTCCAAGTGGCTAGCCGTTTGGCGCAAGCCAACGACGACAGTCTCGGTAACACCCCAACCCTGCAGGCCACTGGCCGCATCCCTGCCAGTGGCGAGGTTTGGGTTGAGGCCGCTGGCTTAGAGGCCTTGGGCCTTGATGTGGGCGACAGTGTGTTGCTGGGCAACAGCTGCTTGCGCATCAGTCGCGTGCTGGTGCACGAACCAGACCGTGGCGCGGGTTTCATGAACTTCGCGCCACGCGTGTTGATGAACAGTGCCGACTTAGCGGCGACTGCATTGATTCAACCTGCGAGCCGCGTGACATGGCGTTACGCCGTCGTGGGTGCAGATAACGCCACGAAGAATTTTTTGGCATGGGTCGAAGCGGAGAGCAAAAAACCAGAGGTGCGTGGCGTGCGTGTGGAGTCGCTTGAAGCCGGCCGTCCCGAAATGCGTCAAACCCTAGACCGTGCGGGTAAATTCTTAAACTTGGTGGCGTTGCTGGCGGCCTTGCTCAGCGCTGTGGCGGTGGCCTTGGCTGCACGTGCCTTTGCTGCGCGCCGTTTGGACGACTGCGCCATGCTGCGTGTCTTGGGTTTGAGTCAACGTCACATCGCACTGGCCTACACCGCCGAGTTTGTGTGGGTGGGCAGCTTTGCCAGTGTGTTGGGTTTGGTTTTGGGCTATGCCGTGCACTTGGTGTTCGTGGCCTTGCTCAAAGGTTTGGTAGACACTGCGTTGCCCGCGCCTAGCGTGTGGCCTGTGGTGTATGGCCTAGGCACGGGCCTGACGTTGTTGCTCGCGTTTGGTTTGCCGCCGGTGTTGCAATTGGCCAGTGTGCCCGCGTTGCGTGTGATCCGCCGCGATGTGGGAGGGCTCAAAGCCACCACGTTGGGGGTGTGGGCCTTGGGTCTCACAGGTTTTGCGGTGTTGTTGATGGCGGTGAGCCGTGACTTGAAACTCGGCCTCATGGTGGTGGGTGGTTTTGCAGGCGCGGTGTTGTTGTTTGCAGGCATGGCTTGGCTGGCTGTGCAGGTGTTGCGCCGCAGTGTGGTCGAGGGCAGCGCACCACCGTGGCTCATGCTGGCCACCCGTCAGGTGAGTGCTCGTCCCGTCTATGCGATGGTGCAAGTGAGCGCGCTGGCTGTGGGGTTGCTTGCTTTGGCCTTGTTGGTGTTGCTGCGCACAGACCTCATCAGCAGTTGGCGCAACGCCACACCGATGAATGCCCCCAACCGTTTTGTCATCAACATTCAACCCAGCCAAGCCGAACCCTTTTTGCAAACCTTGCGTGAGGCGGGTGTGAACCAGCTCGACTGGTACCCCATGATTCGTGCACGTCTGGTGGCGGTGAACGGCAACACCGTGACGCCCGACAGTTACACCGAAGAACGTGCCCAGCGTTTGGTGGACCGCGAGTTCAATGTGTCCTTCAGTGCCGACAAACCCGAGCACAACACCTTGGTGGGTGGGGCGTGGCAAGCTGAAGAAGCTGATGGTTTGAGCATCGAAGAAGGCATTGCCAAAACCTTGAAGCTCAAGCTGAATGACACGCTGCGCTTTGACATGGCGGGGGTGTTGCACGACGCACGCATCACCTCCGTGCGACGTGTGGACTGGACGTCCATGCGTGCCAACTTCTTTGTGATGTACCCCGTCAGCCGCATGACCACGGGCGCAGGCTTTGATGTGCCCACCACCTACATTGCTGCTTTCCGTGCGCCCCAACGTGTGGCAACGCGTGACACCGCCACGCCGACTTTTGACAACCAACTCATCAACCGCTTTCCGAATGTCACCAATGTGGACATGGGCGCGACGTTGAACCAAGTGCAAAGCGTGCTGGGCCAGGTGGTGAGTGCGGTGGAGTTTTTGTTTTTGTTCACCTTGGCCGCTGGTCTTGTCGTGTTGTTTGCCGCTGTCACGGCCACGCGTGAAGAACGTGCGCGCGAATATGCGGTGTTACGCGCGTTGGGTGCCTCCAACCAACTGCTCGCCCATGTGCAACGTGCCGAATTGGCTGGCATTGGTGCACTGGCGGGCCTGCTCGCCAGCGGTGTGGCCATGCTCATGGGCTGGGGCTTGGCACGATTTGCGTTTGAGTTTGAATGGACCGCCAGCCCATGGGTGCCTTTGTTGGGGGCGTTGGTGGGTGCAGGGCTAGCACTGGCTGCGGGGTGGTGGGGCTTGCGCGATGTGGTGCGCCGTCCCGTGGTGCAGACCTTGCGTCAAGCCTCGTGAGTGTGCTGACGATGACACCTCAGCAGTTTGTGCTTGCGGTGCAGCGGGCCCTCACGCCATTGGCTGAGGCGTCTAGAGCCGAACAGATGGAAGCCTATCTGCTCAACCAATTTGGGTTTTTAGGTTTGCCAGCTCCTGTGCGTCGTCAAGCTGTGAAAGAAATTGGCAAAGTGCAGTGGCAAAGTGCGGATGATTTGCTGGCTGCCGCTGAACTCTTGTGGCAAAAGCCTCAGCGTGAATACCGTTACACGGCCGTGGACTTGCTGCGCAAACACAGCAACATGTTGCGCGTGAACGACCTACCCGCGCTACAAGCTTTGCTGCTGCGCGATGCATGGTGGGAAACCGTGGATGGCTTGAGCGCCGTCATCGCCGAGGTGATGCACGCAGCGGTGCAGCAACAACCAAATGCAGCCGCAACGATGGATGTATGGTTGAAGCACTCCAGCCATTGGGTGCGCCGCTCGGCCATGCTGCATCAACTGGGTTGGCGCTTAGACACCGACTCGACGCGTTTGTTTGCCTATGCACAGCAGTTGGCTGTGGAAAAAGAATTCTTCATCCGCAAAGCCATCGGTTGGGCACTACGTGACTATGCACGCTGGAACCCACAAGATGTGACCGATTTTTTGGTGCAGCACCGTAGCAGCCTGTCAGGTTTGACGGTGCGCGAAGCGGCCAAACACTTGCACTTGCCTTGAGTCACTTAGCGCAAAATCACACCATGCACATCGAAGAAAAACCTCCTTTTGACACCCCGTTTGAATGGATCGGCGGCGAGCCCCGCGTGAAGTTGTTGGTGGATCGCTTTTACGACTTGATGGATTTAGAACCGGGCTACTTAGAGCTGCGTGCCGCACATGGCCCTGAGCTGGCCAACGCACGTGAACGGTTGTTCATGTTTTTGTGTGGCTGGTTAGGTGGGCCTGACTACTACATTGAAAAGCACGGCCATCCGCGCTTGCGCATGCGCCATATGCCTTTTGCCATTGGCATCAAAGAACGTGACCAATGGGTGGCATGCATGGACCAAGCCATGCGTGAGACGGGGGTGCCCGAAGATTTGCGCACGCGCTTGAAAGCGAGTTTTTTTCAAACAGCAGATTGGATGCGTAACAAAGGTGTGGTTTAACCCGCACTCGGCCCCAGCAACACCACCAACGCCCCTGCGCCGCCATCCGAAGGCTTGGCCTGCACAAAGGCCAGCACCTCGTTTTTTTGCACCAACCAGCGCTGCACCTTGCTTTTGAGCACTGGCTCTTTGCCGGGCGAGCCCAAGCCTTTGCCGTGCACCACACGCACGCATCGCCAGCCCATGCGTTTGGCGTCGCGCACAAACTGACCCAGCGCTTCGCGGGCTTCGTCACTGCGCAAACCGTGCAGGTCCAGTTGGCCTTGCATGGCCCATTCACCTTTGCGCAGTTTGCGCGTCACGTCGGTGCCGATGCCTGGACGTCTGAAGCTGAGTTGGTCGTCCACATCCAGCAAGGTGCTCACATCAAACTCGTCGCTCATGCTCTCGCTCAACGCGGCTTGGTCGTCGAGCGTTTGTTGCAGTGGGCGTGCAGCGGGGCGTTGTGGCGTGATGAGCACGCGTGCTTTGGCCGTTATGGGTTTGACGTTTCCCACCGCGTGGGTGAATAAATTGCGCTCGGTTTCAGCGCGGCGTTCAGCTTCGCGGCGTGCTTCTTCTGCGGCTGCCGCAGCAAGGGCGGCGGCATTCACGTGTTGGCGAATGGCGCCTAAGTCTTGCAGCGATTTGGCTTTCATGGCGGTGTCTTTGGGTGAGGTCCATCGTGGCTGGATTTGGGTTTTGTATGCGATCGTACATACACAGTAGCCCCACGCTGAGTATATTTTTCATTCTCTAACTTGTCGGAATCATCGGTTCGAACGAAGATGGCTTCTGAGATGGGTCTTTTGATTGTCGGCAACGCAAAGGAGTTCGTATGGATCAAGTTTTTCATGGCTTCACAGAGCTGTTTGCGCAACTGGGTCTGCCCAATGACGCGCCCAGCATCCGTCAGTTCATCCAAGCGCACTCTCCGTTGAATGCATCCACGCGACTTGAGGATGCGCAGTTTTGGAACACCGCTCAGGCGTCGCTGCTGAAAGAGGAGTTGTTGGGGGACTCAGACTGGGCTGAGGTGATTGATCGGTTGAATGTGGCGTTGCGAGGCGCGATTGTTTCAGTCAAATAGCAGTCAGCCCTTCACAGCAAGCCCTCTTCGGCCATCGATAAATATTTGCCTTGTGCGACGATGATGTGGTCACGCACCGTCACATCAATCAGTGCCAAGGCTTCTTGCAGGGTGCGGGTGAGCTTCATATCGGCTTGTGAGGGTTTGACAGTGCCGCCTGGGTGGTTGTGGGCCAGTACCACGCCATCTGCGCCCAAGGCGAGCGCGGTCTTGGCCACTTCGCGTGGGTAAACCATGGTTTGCGACAGCGAGCCACGAAACATGGGCTGGTACGACAGCAAACGGTTGTGGGCATCCAGGAACAAAACGGCAAACACCTCGTGTTTGAGTTGGGCCAATTCAAGCTGCAGGTATTGCTTCACCGCATGGGGTGAATTCATCACCGTGGTTTCAGTCAATTGTTGGGTCAGGGCGCGGCGGGCCATTTCCAACACGGCCACCAGTTGCGAGCGTTTGGCATCACCGCCCATGCCTTTGCAGGTTTTGAGCTCTGCCGCGCTGGCGTGAATCAGGCCGGCAAAGCCTTTGAAACGGTCTAGCAGCTCTTGGGCCATCACAAACACGCTTTTGCCCTTGATGCCCGTGCGCAAGAAGAGGGCCAGCAGCTCGGTGTCGGTCAGCGCCGAGGCCCCGTGTTTGAGCAGTTTTTCGCGTGGGCGCATCTCGGTGGGGAGCTGCGCAATTGTCATCAGTTCGGGCATTCGGTCCATCGTGAGAGCTTTCTACAATAGGCGGTTCAACACTGAGAGTCCTATGACTGCATCCAACGCTCACCCTACCATCGGTCCCGATTCTTTTTTAACGCTGCACTATCGTCTTTCGGGACCGCAAGGCGATGTGATCAACACGTTCCATGACAAACCCGCCACGCTGTCGCTGGGTTCAGGTGAGTTGTCGCCCGCGTTGGAGCAATATTTGTTGGGCTTGGTGGAAGGCACGCACACCACGTTTGAGTTGGCGGCAGGTGTGGCCTTTGGTGAGCGCAACCCCGACATGCAGCAATGGGTGAGCAAAAGTCTGCTCAAAGAATTTGGCGATCCCGACGAGCAATACAACGTGGGCGATGTGGTGCAGTTCCCTGCGCCCACTGGCAAAGGTGCCTTCGCGGGGGCCATTCAACAAGTCAGCGACGACGCGGTGTTGTTTGACTTCAACCACCCACTGGCCAACCAACCCGTGACATTTGAAGTACACGTCATCGGCGTTTTGTAACCACATGAGCAAGCAACTGCAAGAAATCGTCCTCGCGGCCCCCCGTGGCTTTTGCGCGGGCGTCGACCGTGCCATCGACATCGTGGACCGTGCGTTAGAGAAATTTGGTGCACCTGTGTATGTGCGCCACGAAATCGTGCACAACACCTTTGTCGTGGCCGATCTCAAAAATCGTGGCGCCATCTTCATTGAAGACTTGGCCGATGTGCCTGCCGGTGCCACGCTGGTGTTCAGCGCCCATGGGGTGCCCAAGGCTGTTGAAGAAGAGGCTGCGCGACGTGGGTTCCATGTGTTTGATGCCACCTGCCCTTTGGTCACCAAGGTGCACGTCGAAGTGGCTAAGCTGCACAAAGAAGGCTTCGAGTTCATCATGATTGGCCACAAAGGCCACCCCGAAGTCGAAGGCACGATGGGCCAGTTGCTCGATGGCATTTATTTGGTGGAAGACGTGGCCGATGTGGCCCAGGTCAACCCCAAGCAAACCGAGCGCCTCGCGGTGGTGACGCAAACCACCCTCAGCGTGGACGATGCGGCCCTCATCACCGATGCGGTGGTGGCACGCTTTCCCAATATTCGCAAACCCAAGATGCAAGACATTTGCTATGCCACCCAAAACCGCCAAGACGCGGTGAAGGTGTTGAGCAAGGAAGTCGAGTTGGTCATCGTGGTGGGCAGCCCCACCAGTTCCAACAGCAACCGCTTGCGCGATGTGGCGCAACGCTCGGGCGCACCAAGCTACATGGTCGACAACGCCGACGAACTCCAAGAAGAATGGTTCACTGGCGTGACCCGCGTGGGACTGACCGCCGGTGCTTCGGCCCCCGACATCTTGGTGCAACAAGTCATTGCCCGCATGCGCGCCTTGGGCGCCGTGTCTGTACGAACCCTCGATGGTGTGGAAGAAACCATCAAGTTTCCCTTGCCCAAGGGACTGAAATCAAAGGACTGAAGTAAATGCTCGACATCAACCAACTGCGCCGCGACCTGCCCAGCGTCATTGCCAAACTCGAAACCCGCAAAAACCCACAAGCGTTTTTGAATGTGGATGCGTACCAAGCTCTAGAGGCTGAGCGCAAAACACTGCAAACCCGCACTGAGGAGTTGCAAGCCAGTCGCAATGCACTGTCCAAGCAAATCGGCATGCTCAAAGCCAAAGGTGAGAGCGCCGATGGCGTGATGGCGCAAGTGGCCGACATCAAAACCGAACTCGACACCTCTGCCGTGCGCTTGGATGCCTTGCAAGCCGAGCTGCAAACTTTGTTGTTGGCAGTGCCCAACTTGCCGCACGACAGCGTGCCTGCAGGCGTTGACGAACACGGCAACGTGGTGCTGCGCAGCTGGAGCCCCACGGGCACTGAGCCAGCGCCTTTGGGTTTCGAACCCAAAGACCACGTGGACTTGGGCGAGCCTTTGGGCCTCGATTTTGAAATGGGCGTCAAGCTCTCGGGTTCACGCTTCACCGTGATGAAAGGGCCCATCGCGCGCATGCACCGTGCGCTCGCGCAGTTCATGCTGGACGTGCAAACCCAAGAGCATGGCTACACCGAGTGCTACACGCCGTACATCGTGAACGCCGAGAGCCTCAAAGGCACTGGCCAGTTGCCCAAATTTGAAGAAGATTTGTTTGCTGCTAAGAAGGGTGGCCAAGAAGGTGAAGCGACCAGCGAAAGCACTGCGCTGTACCTGATCCCGACCAGCGAAGTGCCGTTGACCAACTTTGTGCGCGACGTGGTGGTGGCGGAAAACGAGTTGCCCATCAAACTCACCGCACACACACCTTGCTTTCGCTCCGAGGCAGGCAGCGCAGGCCGTGACACACGTGGCTTGATTCGCCAGCATCAGTTCGACAAAGTCGAGATGGTGCAAATCGTGCACCCCGACAAGAGCTACGAGACCTTGGACGAGATGACAGGCCACGCCGAAGCCGTGCTGCAAAAGCTGGGCTTGCCTTACCGCGTGATGTTGCTGTGCACCGGTGACATGGGCTTTGGCGCCACCAAAACACACGACCTCGAAGTGTGGTTGCCCGCGCAAAACACCTACCGTGAAATCAGCTCGGTGTCGAACTGCGAGGCTTTCCAAGCCCGTCGCTTGCAGGCGCGTTTCAAAAATGCCCAAGGTAAAAACGAACTCGTGCACACCTTGAATGGTTCAGGCCTCGCCGTGGGTCGCACTCTGGTGGCTGTGCTGGAAAACTACCAGCAAGCCGATGGCAGCATTCGCGTGCCTGAAGCGCTGCGCCCTTACATGGGTGGCGTGACAGAGCTGCGCAGCTGATACAGTCCGCAAAACTTGAAGGAGTGCACGCTGTGAAAAAAATAGTTCTCTTGTTGGCTACAGCGTTGCTGACTGCCTGCGGCACGACCACTGAATCGCAAATCAGTGCAGACAATGGTCAGCGTCCGACGATGGAGCAGCTTGGCCGCATGCCGTTGCCTGTGGGCACCAAGTTGCGCACGGGAGAGTCGTTGATTTTTGGCGTGGGCGAGAGCTGGCTAGGTCGTGCGGTGTTTGAGCTGCCCAACGATGCCAATGCCAGCTACAACTTCTTTGCTGAACAGTTGCCCCGTCAAGGCTGGACCATGATCGCGTCTGTGCGCGGTAAAAAGAGCTTGCTGGTGTTCACGCGCGCAGAACGTGCCGCCACCATTGAGATTGAAGACAGTGGCCTGTTCGGTGCTTCACTGGCATCGATGACGGTCAGTCCTGTGGGCAGCACAAGTGGCGCCCCTGCTGGCGCGGGTGTGGTGGTGCAGCCTGTGGGCGGCGCCGGCGCACGTCGCCCCTGATAGAATTGCGGCTTCGACAAACGACACCGAATCAGGAGAAGTGGCAGAGTGGTCGAATGTACTTGACTCGAAATCAAGCGTAGGGGCGACCCTACCGAGGGTTCGAATCCCTCCTTCTCCGCCAAGCCTTGTAAGCACCCTAAAAAAGCCGTTCGTCATTGAACGGCTTTTTTTTCAAAATGGCTTCGTGGATGAGGTGTCCGTCTTACAGGGCGACAGATGCCACATCTTGAGCAATCTTCCAAGCTAGACCTCTTGCGCTACGTGGCGAAATGGGGGGCTTTGGCGACGGTGGTGGCGACTTTGGCAGGTTCGGCTTCTGCGCTGTTTCTTTTCGCCCTCGACTGGGCCACCCAAACCCGCGAAGCCAACCGCTGGCTCATCTGGGGCTTGCCCGTGGCGGGCTTTTGTGTCGGGTGGTTGTATCTCAAGTTTGGTCAGCGCGTGGAGGCGGGGAACAACCTGCTGATTGACGAAATTCACGACCCTCAAAAGGTGGTGCCTTTGCGCATGGCCCCTCTTGTGTTGGGGGGCACGGTCATCTCGCATTTGTTTGGCGCATCGGTGGGTCGGGAAGGCACGGCCGTGCAAATGGGTGGCGCATTGGCTGACCAACTCACGCATCTCTTTCGGCTCGGCCATGTGGACCGTCGCATGGTGTTGATGGCCGGTATCAGCGCGGGTTTTGCGTCTGTGTTTGGTACACCTTTGGCTGGCGCTGTGTTTGCGCTGGAGGTGCTGGCCATTGGTCGCATGCGTCTCGATGCTTTGCTGCCTTGTGTGATTGCTGCTGTGGTGGCTGATCAAGTGGGCTTGCTGTGGGGCGTGCAACACACCCAGTACGAGGTGGGCTTGGTGCCGCAAATCACGGCATGGCTCTTGGCTGCCATGGTGGTGGCGGGCGCGGTGTTTGGTTGGGTGGGCAAGATGTTTGCCGATGGCACGCACGCACTCAGTGGCGTGATGAAAAAGCACATTGCCTATGCGCCGTTGCGCCCTCTGTTGGGCGGTGCTTTGATTGCTGCTGTGGTGATGTGGGGTGGCTTTGACCGTTACATCGGTTTGGGCATTCCTGTGATGGTGGAGGCGTTTGACCATCCTCTTGCGCCGACGGACTTTTTGGGCAAGCTGGTGTTCACCATCGCGTCTTTGGGCTTTGGCTTCAAAGGGGGCGAGGTAACGCCTTTGTTTTACATCGGCGCCACCTTGGGCAATGCGTTGGCTCCGTGGTTGGATGTTCCGTTTGCGTTGCTCGCAGCCGTGGGTTTTGTGGCTGTGTTTGCTGGTGCAGCGAACACACCGATTGCCTCAACACTGATGGCCATGGAGTTGTTCGGCGCAGAAATTGGCGTTTTCGCTGCGATGGCTTGTGTGATGAGCTATGTCTGCTCGGGCCACTCGGGCATTTACCGCGCTCAACGCGTGGTGCAGCGCAAGACCAATGCGCCTTCTTCTTAGAATGGGACTTATGACGATGAACTTTGCCCGTTTGCTCCAAGCCCTGCTGTTGTGTTTGACGGTGTGCGCTGCCCCTGTGTATGCGCAGACTTTCAAAATGCCTTGCGACGTGGAGGCCACCATTCCCGCCCAGGAAGAGGTCAAGATCAAGCCGCAAAAAGTGGTGATTGAAATTCAATCCATGGGCAAAAACATCTTCTTGAAAATGAATGGCCCTGAGCCATATTTGTTGATTGCCAACAGCTTAGCCACCGAAGAGTTCACAGGTAAAAACCTCACCACCGCCAAAGAAATGGGTGCCTTTCGCAAGCACAAGGTGACGGGGGCCGAGTCAGAAATTCGCATTGAACAAGCCACGGTGATCGTGACGGCTTATCACGACACCACTTACCTGGGCAAAAAAGTACGCATCAACATCACAGGGCCTTGCAGCGTGCCGCGTTAGGCCGTGCAATCACTATGGCTTTTTGTTTAAAACCAGCACCAAAATCCCGTGCAGTTGCCAGTGATTTGCTGAACCAGCAAGTCCACCACGCTGCTCACCACGATCAAGGGCAAGCCCACGTAAATAAACGCCCACAGCACCAACATGAGGGTTGGGCGAGGCTCATCCAAGCGGTAGCCCATCACGGTCTCGGTTTGTTTGCGAAGGCGAAGTTTGTTCAACATGGTGCGAGGATTTTAGGCGCATGAACGTCAGCTGGGACACCCTGACCCACCCTGAGTGGGATGCGCACCATGCCGCCGCCGCCGCCCCCTTGCAGCAAGACTGGGCCTATGGCGCATGCATGAAAACCTTGGGTGTGGGTGTGTTGCGCGCTTATGTGTCGCAAGACGGCACGCCCGTGGCTTTGGCGCAGTTCATCCTTCGTCGCTTTGTCGGCGGGTTCGCGCACATGGCGTTGTGCTCGCTGGGGCCGGTGTGGCTGCAGCCGCTGTCGGGCGCTGACAAGGCGCGTGTTTACAAAGCGTTGAAGCGCACCCTTCCTTTGAAGAACTTGCGCGTGGTCGCCTTCACACCACTAGAAGCGCAAAGCCCCGAGTTGGGGCTCTCACGCTGGCGTCGTGTCATGACAGGCCACAGCACCGTGATGCTTGACCTCACGCCGTCCATGGAGGCGTTGCGCGCCCAGCTGGACAAACGCTGGCGTCACCGCTTGGGCGGCGCAGAAAACTCCGAGCTCACCATCCACCGTGTCGGGACCAATGCAGGCCAATACCGTTGGTTGCTGGATGCCGAAATGCAGCAACGCGAGCAACGTGGTTTGCACGGCTTGCCGCTGCACTTCTTTGATTTGTATGTGCCCTCACGCCAACAGCCCACCAAAACCATGTTGACGATGCGTGCCGATGTGGGCCGTGACCGCGTGGCGGGCATGATGTTTTTGATCCACGGCGAAGCTGCCACCTACCAAGTGGGTTGGACCAGCGATGCAGGGCGCGACTTGCATGCCCACAATTTGATTTTGTGGAAAGGCATTGAAGCGCTGCGCGAGCGCGGTGTGCGCAGGCTTGACTTGGGCGGCGTCAACACCACCCGCAGCGCAGGCATTGCGCGTTTCAAGATGAGCACGGGTGGTCAAGTGCTCACCTGCGCCGGCACCTTCATTTAAACCATGCTGCGCGTGTCCAACCTCTCATGCAGCCGTGGCAACAAGCCGCTGTTTGCCGACGTCAGCTTTGACTTGCACGCGGGTCAAGCTTTGCATCTTGAGGGGGACAACGGTGTAGGTAAAACCAGCCTGCTGCGCATCATCTGCAGTCTGTCACCTGCGGATGCGGGTGAGGTGTGTTGGCAAGACCAACCCATTCAGCAAAACGCGGCAGCGTTTCGTGCGTCTTTGTTTTATTTGGGCCACGGCTTGTCGCTCAAAGAAGAGTTGACCGCCTTAGAAAACCTCATGTCGGATGCCGCTGTGTCGGGCCGCACGCTCAGCCCGCAGCAAGCCTTGGTGGCCTTGGCGCGCATGGGTTTGCGCGGGCGTGAGCATTTGCCGCTGCGTGTGATGTCGCAGGGCCAAAAGCGCCGCACGGCCTTGGCCCGTTTGTTGGCCAGCCAAGCCCCACTGTGGGTGTTGGATGAGCCCTTTGTGGCTTTGGATGCCAAAGCCGTTGATGGCCTGCGTGGCCTGTTGGCTGAGCATGTGGCCCACGGGGGCATGGTGCTGTTGACCAGCCATCAGCCTGTGGCGCTGACCCGTGCCAATGGTGCACCTGTGGCCGTGCAAACGTACCGATTGAGAGGCGTGGCATGAGTGGCGGCGCGTTCATGGCCGTGTTGCGGCGCGACTTGCTGTTGGCGATGCGTCGCAAGAGCGAGGTGCTGACAGCAGTGTTTTTCTTTGTGGTGGTGGCCGCCTTGTTCCCGCTGGGCATTGGTCCTGAGCTGAACACTTTGCGTTTGGTCGCCCCAGGTGTGTTGTGGGTGGGTGCGCTGTTGTCGAGCATGTTGGCTTTGCAGCGTTTGTTTGAGGCCGATTACCTCGACGGCACGTTAGAGCAAATGGCCTTGTCGCCCACGCCAATGCCCTTACTGATCAGTGCCAAACTCTTGGCGCATTGGCTGGTCTCAGGGGTGCCGTTGGTATTATTGGCCCCGGTTTTGGGGCTGCAATTTGACCTGTCGTCAGAGGCCTTGATCACCCTCACATGGGCCCTGTTGTTGGGCACTCCCATTTTGTCTTTGGTGGGCGGCATTGGTGCCGCATTGACCTTGGGTGTGCGTGGGGGTGGGGTGTTGTTGTCGCTGTTGGTGCTGCCGTTGTTCATCCCTGTGTTGGTGTTTGGTGCGGGCGCTGTGGAGGCGCAAGCCAGCGGTTTGGGCGCACAGGCGCATTTTTCAATTTTGATGGCCATGCTGTTGCCTGCGGCATTTTTCAGTCCGTTTGCATGTGCAGCGGCTTTACGGATCGCGTTGGAATGAAAAAAACAAGTTGGTTTCACTACGCTGCGCCGCACACCTTTTATGGTTTGGCCGGCAAGGCGTGGCCTTGGTTTGCGGTGTTGGCCACCGTGCTAATGCTGGTTGGCATGTGGCTGGGCTTTGCTGTGGCGCCCACTGACTTTCAGCAAGGCGAGGGCTACCGCATCATCTTCGTACACGTGCCCGCCAGCTGGATGTCGATGGTCATCTATTTGGCCATGGCGTTTTGGAGCGTGCTGGGCTTGACCTTCAACACCCGCCTGTCCGGCATGATGACCCGCGCTTTGGCGCCGACGGGGGCCATGTTCGCCTTTTTGTCGTTGTGGACGGGCGCACTTTGGGGCAAACCCATGTGGGGCGCGTGGTGGGTGTGGGATGCACGCCTCACCTCCGAGCTGATCTTGTTTTTCTTGTACCTCGGCTACATCGCCTTGACGTCTGCCATTGACGACACACGCCGCAGCGACCGTGCAGGGGCTTTGATCGCCATCGTGGGCGCCATCAATGTGCCCATCATTTATTTCTCGGTGAAGTGGTGGAACACCTTGCACCAAGGGGCCTCGGTGTCGCTCACCAAAGCGCCCAGCATGGCTGAGCTCATGTTGTGGGCCATGTTGCTGATGGCCTTGGCGTTTTGGTGCTACACCATCGCACTGGTGCTGTACCGCGTGCGCACGCTCATCTTGCAGCGCGAAAGCCATGCCACTTGGGTGCATGAACTTGACGAGGTGAAGCCATGAGGTGGAAATTATGAAGTGGGAGAGCTGGAGCCAGTTTTGGGCCATGGGCGGTTACGCCGTGTATGTGTGGGGCAGCGTGGGTGTGACGGCCTTGCTGCTGGCACTGGAAGTGTGGCAAGCCCGTTGGGCGCACCGGGTTGTGTTGGATCAATTGAAGTCCGAGCAGGCTGTGGCCCAATTGCCTGTTGAGGAGTTGATGTGATGAAGCCCAGAACCAAACGATTGGCACTGATTGCCGCTGGCATTGTGGTGTTGTGCGCGGCAGCCGCTTTTGTGTTGAACGCTTTCCAAAGCAATTTGGTGTTTTTCTTTACCCCCACGCAAGTGAGCAAGGGTGAAGCCCCCAAAGGCCGCACCTTCCGCGCGGGCGGCATGGTGAAAGAGGGCAGCGTGGTGCGCGATGGCAACACGGTACGGTTTGTCATCACCGACACCGTCAACGAAATGCCCGTCACCTATGTGGGCTTGTTGCCTGATTTGTTCAAAGAAGGCAAAGGCGTGGTGTCGCAGGGCAAGCTGGGGGAAGACGGCATGTTTGTGGCCAGCGAAGTGTTGGCCAAGCATGACGAAAACTACATGCCCCCCGAAGCACAACATGCGATGGATCAAGCGACTGCCGCCAAAGCCGCCAAGTCCGTGCAGTCACCGGTCCCCGGTAAAGGTTATCCATGATTCCAGAACTCGGTCATTTCGCGCTCATGCTCGCTGCCGTGGTGGCCGTGATGCAAGGCGTGTTGCCCATTGCAGGCACCTTGGTGCGCAACCCGCAAACACAAATTACTTTGCAATCGCTGGCCCGTCCAACAGCTGCTTTGCAGTTTGTGTTGGTGGCGTTGGCGTTTGGCGCACTGGCGGCTTCATTTTTGAGTAACGATTTTTCGGTGCTGTACGTGTCGCAGCACTCCAACTCGTTGTTGCCCAAGCCTTACCAATTCGCGGCAGTGTGGGGCGGCCATGAAGGTTCGCTCTTGCTGTGGGTGTTGTTGCTGTCGTTGTGGACAGTGGCCGTGGCGGTGTTCTCGCGCAGCTTGCCACTCGACATGGTGGCGCGCGTGATGGGTGTGTTGGGTTTGATTTCGGTGGGCTTCTTGCTGTTCATCTTGACTACCTCAAATCCGTTTGAGCGTTTGCTACCAGCTGCCTTGGATGGCCGCGATTTGAACCCCTTGCTGCAAGACCCCGGTTTGGTGATTCACCCGCCCATGCTCTACATGGGCTATGTGGGCATGGCGGTGGCGTTTGCATTTGCGGTGTCTGCGTTGATGAGCGGGCGCTTAGACGCGGCATGGGCCCGTTGGTCACGCCCTTGGACGGTGGTGGCGTGGACCTTCCTCACCTTTGGCATTGGCCTCGGTTCTTGGTGGGCGTATTACGAACTCGGCTGGGGCGGCTGGTGGTTTTGGGACCCCGTTGAAAACGCCTCGCTCATGCCTTGGTTGGTGGGCACGGCCTTGATTCACTCGTTGATGGTGACTGAGAAGCGTGGCAGCTTCAAAGCGTGGACGGTGTTGTTGGCGATTGCCGCGTTCTCACTGTCGCTGCTGGGCACGTTCTTGGTTCGTTCTGGCGTGCTCACCTCTGTGCATGCCTTTGCCTCTGACCCCAAGCGCGGTGTGTTTGTGTTGATCTTCTTGGCCGTCGTGGTGGGATCTTCCCTCACGCTGTTTGCGTGGCGTGCGCCGCGTGTGGCCTTAGGAGGCCGCATGGCGTTGGTGTCGCGCGAATCGTTCTTGCTGGCCAACAGCGTGTTGCTGGTGGTGGCGACAGCCGCGGTGTTGCTGGGCACGATTTACCCGCTCATCATCGATGCGCTCAATTTGGGCAAGCTGTCGGTCGGCCCGCCTTACTTCAATGCCGTGTTTGCACCGCTGCTGGTGCCTACGGTGTTTCTCATGATTCCGGGTTCCGTGGCGCGCTGGCGCGATGCGCATGTGCGTGAGATCGCGCACAAGCTGCGTTGGACGTTTGCAGGCGCTGTGGCCTTGGCCGTGCTGTTGCCATTTGTGTTGGGTGGTTGGTCCATCGGCGCTGCGTTTGGTTTGTTCCTCGGTTGCTGGGTGGCTTTGGGTACGGCTCAACAAGTGATCGAGCGGGTCGGTAAGCCTGGCCGCATTGGTGCCTCCTTCTGGGGTCAACACATCGCTCACTTGGGCATGGCGGTGTTGGTGATGGGTATCACTGGCGTGAAATGCTACGAGGTGGAGCGCGATGTGCGCATGCACATCGGTGACGTGGTCACCATCGCCCCCTATACCTTCCGTTTGAATTCGCTCGACGAAGTGCGTGGCCCCAACTACAAAGCCGTGCGTGCGGATGTGCAAGTGTTGCGCAACGACAAGGTCATTGAAATCTTGCAGCCCGAAAAACGTCGCTATTTCTCATCGGCCATGCCCATGACGGAAGCCGGCATTGACTCTGGCTTCATGCGCGATTTGTATGTGTCGCTGGGCGAGCCGCTGGACGATGCCCGCACCGAGTGGAGCATGCGCGTGTATTACAAGCCCTTTGTGCCATGGCTGTGGGGCGGTGTGTTGCTGATGGTGCTGGGTGGCGTGTTGGCGGCACTGGATCGGAGGTATCGCAAATGAAAAAGGTCTTGATTCCCCTCGTGCTCTTCATGGGTCTCGTGGTGTTTTTGGCCGTGGGGCTCAAGCGCGATCCACGTGAAATTCCATCGCCCTTGATTGGCAAACCTGCGCCGCACTTCACCTTGTTTACGTTGGATCCGGGCGATGCCAAGTTCTCTCCCATCGACATGCAAGGCCAAGTGTGGATGCTCAATGTGTGGGCCACTTGGTGTGTGGCCTGCCGCGAAGAACACCCGGTGCTCGTGGCGTTTGCAGAAAAAAACCAAGTCCCCATCGTGGGTCTGAGCTACAAAGAAATTCAACCGCAAGACCCCGCTTACAAATCACCGTTTGACGAAAAGCTCCAGCTCGCGCGCGAGCGCAGCCAAGTCTGGCTCAAGCGCCATGGCAACCCGTATGTGACCTCGGTGATGGACCTCGATGGTCGCGTCGGCATCAATTACGGCGTGTACGGTGTGCCCGAGACCTATGTCATCGACAAGGCGGGGGTGATTCGCTACAAGTTTGTGGGCGCTGTGACCCCTGCGTTGTTGGCTGAAAAAATCTTGCCACTGATGGCGGAGTTGAAGAAATCATGAAACGTTTGATTCTCAATGCCACATTTGCTGCGGGCCTCTCGCTGGCGGCTGTGTGCGTGTCACATGTGGCGGTGGCCCAAACGGTTGAGCTTCGCACGGAGCGCGAAGCCGCCCCTATGGCGGAGGACCCCGCACTCGAAGCCCGCTTGGTCGATATCTCGCAAGAGCTGCGTTGTTTGGTGTGTCAAAACGAATCTTTGGCGTCATCGCAGGCAGAGTTGGCCGATGACTTGCGCCAAGAAGTGCGTGCACTGATTCGCGCGGGCAAGTCTGACCAAGACATCAAAGATTTCTTGGTAGCGCGTTACGGCGACTTCGTGTTGTACCGGCCCGAGGTCAAACCTTTGACCTGGGTGTTGTGGTTTGGCCCGTTTGTGCTGTTGTTGATCGCGGCCATCGGCTTGGGCGTGTATTTGCGTCAGCGCCGTGCGCTGGCGGTGCCTGCGGCCTTGAGTGACGAAGCGCGTGAACGCGCCAAGCAACTGTTGAAAGGTTGATGTGAATCCCGCACTCGCTTTTATTTATATTGCCGTGGCCATGCTGGCTGTGGTGTTGCTGGTGTTGAGCGTGGCGCTGTGGCGTGGTTCGCAGCAAGGTGCGCGTTTGGCCGCGCACCAAGTGGATGCCATCAACGACCCCGTCCAAGCCAATGCCGCGGTGTACCGCGACCAAATGGCCGAACTTGACCGTGAGTTTGTGATGGGCAACCTGAGCTACGAAGAACTCAAGGCCGCGCGCGACGAGCTGTCTGAACGCTTGTTGGCAGATGTCGCCGTGCTGGAACAGCCAGCCGCCCCGGCCTCTGCGGTGGTGTGGCGCAAGCCTTGGTTGAGCATAGGTCTGTTGGTGTTTGTGGTGCCCGTGGTGTCTTTGTGGATGTACAGCGTGTTGGGTGAGCCTGCTGCGCTCGATCCTCGTGCCTTGCAACAAGGGGTGGACGCATCGGCAGAAGTCACCCCCGAGAAGTTGACCGAGATGGCTGTGGCGCTCACACGCCGCTTGCAAGACGAGCCCAACAGCATGGAAGGCTGGGTCATGCTCGGACGCGTTCAGCGCGCGCGTGGCCATTTTGAAGAGGCGGCAGAGGCCTATGCCAAGGCCTTGGCTTTGAGTCGCGATGACAACTTATCGATTGAACGTGCCGAAGTGTTGGCACAAAAAAATGGTGGCAGTTTTGCGGGAGAACCGTGGTCCATCATCCAACGCGTGCTCACGGCCGATCCGCATCACCTGAATGCTTTGTTCTTGGCCGGAAGTGCGTCGTATGCCGAGATGAATTTCACAACCGCGCTGCGTTATTGGGAGCGTGCCCGTGAAGTGGTGCCTGCCGATTCACCCGATGCGCCTGAATTAGACCGTGCCATCGCAGAAGCACGCGACAAACTTGGCTTGCCAGCCATTCCTCCACGCGCAGCCAGTGCCGCGCCTGAGACGCAAGTCGACAAAGCGGCGATGGCTGCCACGAGCATCAGTGGCCGTGTGACGTTGGTGAAAGAACTGCAAGGTTTGGTGGCACCCACAGACACCGTGTTTGTGTATGCCACCCCTGTCACGGGTTCACGCATGCCGATTGCGATTTTGCGCACCACCGCAGACAAATTGCCTTTGGACTTTCTCCTCGATGACAGCATGGCCATGGGCCCAAGCGCCAAGCTCTCGGGCATGGACGAGGTGACGGTGCGTGTGCGCATTTCTAAGAGCGGGCAAGCCACGGCACAGCCAGGTGACTATGGGGTGAGCCTCACGCCTGTGAAACCCGGCAGCAAAGGCTTGAACTTGATGGTGCGTGACACCTTGCAAACCACCGCGCAGTGATGCTCTGCGCGTGCATTAAAAAAGCCCCGCATGCGGGGCTTTTTTGTGGGGCTGTGTGCTGAATTACAGCAAGCCGTTCATGCGTGCAAAGTGCAGCGTTTGTGTGCGGCTCTTCACATCCAAACGACGGAACAAGCGCCACAAGTGAACTTTCACCGTGTGTTCGCTGATGTCCAACTCGGCTGCGATGTCGCGGTTGCTCAAACCGCGGTCGAGCATGACGATGAGCTGCTTTTGGCGTTTGGACAATTTGGTTTCGCCCACAGCCACCGCTGTTTCCTCGTCCCCGTGTTCAGCGGCAAACAAACCTTGAATGGCGGAAGAGATGTCGTTGGCAGCGGTAGACTTTTCGATGTAAATGTCTGCACCGGCTTCGATGCAGGTTTCTTCGGCTTCACCGGCTGGCATAGAAGAAATCACGGCCAAAGGCACGGCAGCGTACATGGTTTTGATGTCTTTGACGGCCGATGTGCCTTTGACGCCAGGCAACAACAAATCGAGCACAAACAGCTCTGGCTCGCCGTTTTTGATGATGGCAGCTTGCAATTCGCTGAATTTTTCCAATTCAACAACCTTTGACGCGGGACGCATACGGCGCAACAACATGGCAATGGCTTGGCGGACCAAAGGATGGTCGTCAATGATGTACATACTCATTTTTATTACTCCTGAATCAATTTTAGTAGTTTAGCCCCATTGCGGAGCGAACATCCTGCATGGTTTCACGGGCTGTTTTGCGAGCTTTTTCAGTACCTGTGTCGACGATGTCACGCACAATTTTGGGGTTGGAGATGTAGGGTTCAGCGCGTTCGAGCATGGGCTGCTGCTCACGCAAGATGGCTTCGATGATGGGTTGTTTGCATTCCAAACAGCCAATGCCCGCCGTTTTACAACCTTGGGCGACCCATTGGCGCTGGCCTGCATCGCTGTAGACCATGTGGAATTGCCACACAGGGCATTTGTCGGGGTCGCCCGCATCGGTGCGTTTTTGGCGGGCCGGGTCGGTGGGCATGCGCTTGACCTTGTGCTCAATCGTGGCGCGGTCTTCGCGGATGGCAATCGAGTTGTTGTAGCTTTTGCTCATCTTGGCGCCGTCCAAGCCTGGTAGCTTGCTGGCTTCTGTCAGCAGGGCTTGCGGCTCGGGCAAGATGACTTTGCCTGTGCCTTTGAAGTAACCGCCCAAACGTTCGCGGTCTTGCTCGTCCAGCTCTGGCGCTGAGGCGATGAAGCCCAGGGCGCCTTCCATGGCTTTGGCGTCGCCTGTTTCTTGGTAGGCCTTGCGAGATTTTTCAAAGCGTTTGACGCTGTCTTTGGGCAGTTTGGCCAAGGAGTTTTGGATTTTTTCTTCGGCGTTGGTCTCGCGGCCATACAAGTGGTTGAAGCGGCGTGCGGCTTCGCGTGTCAGCTCGACATGGCTGGCCTGGTCTTCGCCCACAGGCACATGTTTGGCTTTGTAAATCAAGATGTCAGCGGCTTGCAGCAGGGGGTAGCCCAAGAAGCCGTAGGTGGACAAGTCTTTGTCCTTGAGCTTTTCTTGTTGGTCTTTGTAGGTGGGCACGCGCTCCAACCAACCCAGCGGTGTGCCCATGGCCAAGAGGGTGAACAGCTCGGCGTGTTCTGGAATGCGGCTTTGCAAGAAGATGGTGCAAGCGTTGGGGTCTAGGCCAGCGGCGAGCCAGTCGATGACCATCTCGTACACGTTCTTTTCGATCACCTCACGGTTTTCATAGTGGGTGGTGAGGGCGTGCCAGTCGGCCACGAAGTAAAAGCAATCCATCTCGGACTGCAAACGCACCCAGTTTTTCAAAGCGCCGTGGTAGTGGCCCAAATGCAAAGCGCCCGTGGGGCGCATGCCGGAGAGAACGCGTTCTTTCATATCGTGCTTACTTCTAAAAATCAGGGGTTCAATAAAAATTCAAAGGGGCTCAGCAACAGCGACAAAGCGAACACGGTCCACTTCATCAAGGGCCCCATCCAAATGTCGTCGAGTTTGTTGAAAGCCACCAGCGCCAACACGATGTACATGCCATACGCCTCGAGCTTGGATAACCACACGGCCGCACGCCAAGGCAGCAAACCCATCAAGACACGGCCACCATCGAGCGGTGGCAGTGGGAACAGGTTGAAGACGAACATGGACACGTTCACCATCAGGCCCGCCAAACTCATCTTCAAGAAGTAGGTTTCTGTCACGCCGAAACCTTTCATCATGTAGAACGCGAGCAACCAAGCAAGGGCTTGTACAAAGTTGATGGCGGGGCCAGCCAAGGCCACCCAAATCATGTCGCGTTTGGGGTGGTTCAGATGGCCAAAGCGAACCGGCACAGGGCGGGCGTAGCCAAACAAAAAGTTACCGCCTGAGGCGAGGTACAGCAGCGCAGGAACCGCAATCGTGCCCAGTGGGTCAATGTGCGGCATGGGGTTCAAGGTGACGCGTCCGAGCATCCACGCCGTGTTGTCCCCCAGTTTGTGTGCCACATAGCCGTGAGCGGCCTCGTGCAGCGTGATGGCAAACACCACGGGCAAGGCATAGATCAGGATGGTTTGAATCAGCTCTGGGAAATTCACAACGTCATTGTCGCATTCAGCATGGCGTGACTACTAGGCGTGGCGCGGTTCACAGACCCAAAGTGCTCAGCGGACCGCGTCCTTCGCGGATGAGCTCTGGGTCACCGCCGCCGTCCATGGGGGTGAGGTCCACCACGGTGGTGGGTTCAAGCGCGCAAGCCCCCGCATCAATCACCGCGGCGAGGTCGTGTTCAAAACGGTCACGGATGGCTTCGGCATCGTTCATCGGATCGGTTTCACCGGGGGGGATGAGCGTGGTGGCCAGCAGTGGGGCGCCGTGCAGTGCAAGCAAATCCAGCAGCGTTTTGTTGAGTGGCACACGCAGGCCAATGGTTTTGCGCTGTGGGTGGCTGACGCGGCGGGGCACTTCTTTGGTGGCTTCCAAGATGAAGGTGTAGGCCCCGGGCGTGGCGGCTTTGAGCAAGCGGTATTGGCGGTTGTCCACACGGGCGTAGTTGGCTAGCTCAGACAAGTCGCGGCACATCAAGGTGAGGTGGTGCTTGTCGTCGACTTGGCGAATGCGGCGCATCTGTTCGACCGCGGCTTTGTCATCCAAGTGGCAAACCAAGGCATAGCTCGAATCTGTGGGGACGGCCACAATGCCGCCGCGCTCCAGCAGTTGCACCGCTTGTTTGAGCAAACGCGGTTGGGGGTTGTCGGGGTGAACTTGTAGAAACTGAGCCATGACCGTGTGCGCCTGAAACGCACGGAGTAGTGTTATTGAATGCGATGGGCGAGAGCTTCCCACACAGGGGTGAGTTGGCCGGGCAGCCAAGGCAAGGTGCCTAGGTCAATGCGGCTTTCATCGGGGCTGTGGAAATCGCTGCCGCGTGAGGCGAAGAGGTCAAATTCTTTCGCCATGTCGGCGTAGGTCACGTATTCGGCGGGGGTGTGGCTGCCTGTGACCACTTCCACGCCTTGACCGCCGTGGTTTTTGAATTCGGTGAAAAGGGCAAATTCTTCGTTGGGGGTGAAGCCATAGCGCGCAGGGTGGGCGATGACCGCCATGCCTTGGGCTTGCACGATCCACTGCACCGCGTCTTTGAGTGAGGCCCAGCGGTGTGGCACAAAGCCGGGATTGCCTTCGGTCAAGAAGCGACGAAAGACCTCGTTGGTGTCTTGGCACACACCCGTTTCGACGAGAAAGCGTGCGAAGTGGGTGCGTGAAATCAGCTCGTGATTGCCAGCGTATTTGAGGGCGCCTTCGTAGGCACCGTGGATGCCTACTTTGGCGAGTCCTTCAGACATTTCTTGCGCGCGTTCACCGCGACCGCCACGTGTTTGGCGCAAACCCGTTGTCAGCTGTTCGTCGTGGGCATCAAACCCCAAACCCACGATGTGCACGGTTTTGTGGGCAAAGGTGATGGAGATCTCCACGCCGGTGAGGTACTGCAGGCCGTTGGCTTTGGCCGCGGCGAGGGCGCGGTCTTGGCCACCCACTTCGTCGTGGTCGGTCAAGGCCCACAGCTCGACACCGTTGGCTTTGGCGCGCGCGGCCAGTTGCTCAGGGGTGAGCGTGCCATCCGAGACCACGGAGTGGCAGTGCAGGTCGGCGTTGAGGAGGGTGGAGGTCACGTCTTCATTGTAGGCGTGGCAAGGCCTGCCGTGCATTGGCGCTGGTGGCCGCAGCCAGCACGTCGAGGGGGATGCCACGCAGCTCGGCCAACACCTGTGCAACACGCGGCAGTTCGGCGGGTTCGTTACGGCCTTGGGGTTGGCCTGCCGCGCGTTGCTCGGCGGTGGCGTAGAGCCAGTGCGGGGGAATGTCAGGCGCATCGGTTTCCAGCACGAGGGCGGAGAGCGGCAGCTCGGTAGCCAAGCGACGCAGCTGCAAGGCGCGCGCATAGGTGAGTGCGCCGCCAAAGCCGAGCTTGAAGCCCAAGGCGATGAAGGCTTGCGCTTGTTGCAAGCTGCCATTGAAGGCATGGGCAATGCCACCCACCACGGGTGTGTCGCGCAAACCCTTGAGCAGCCTGTCTGCGCTGCGGCGCACGTGCAAGATGACCGGCAGTTGGTGTTGCTGAGCGAGTCGGAGCTGGACTTTGTACAAACGTTGCTGTTGGGCCAGCGCTGCAGGTGTGTTGAGCTCTGGGACAAAACCATCCAAGCCAATTTCACCCACCGCCACCAAGCGTGGGTCATGGCGGTAGGTGTGCAGCGCGACATCGAGCTGCAACACATCATCTTCGCTGGCATCGAGGGCGTAGAGCGGGTGAATGCCCAAGGCATACGCGTCGTGTTGGGCATGGGCCAACACGCGCACGGTGTCAAAGTTAGCCGCTGTGACGGCGGGAATCACACAGGTCGAGACGCCGGCTGCACGCGCACGCAGGTGCATGGCATGGCGATCCGCATCAAACGCCGCGGCGTCGAGGTGTGCGTGGGTGTCGATGAACACAGGCTGCGCCATCGGTCCCTCGTGCATCGACTTAGGCCAGTTGGCCTTGCACCAAACTGAGCTGGCGGTCGCACCGAGTGGCCAGCGCGTGGTCGTGGGTGACGAGCACAAAGGCAGTGTTGTGCTCGTGGGCGAGCTTGAGCATCAACGCAAACACATGGTCTGCCGTGTTGCGGTCTAGGTTGCCCGTGGGTTCGTCGGCCAGCACGCACGCGGGGCGTGTCACCAAAGCACGGGCAATGGCCACGCGTTGGCGTTCGCCACCCGACAGCTCAGCAGGGCGGTGGTGCAGGCGTGGGCCTAAGCCCACAGCTTCGAGCATCGCCTGCGCTTGGGCGCTGGCCGCAGCGCGGTCCATGCGGCGAATCCACAGGGGCATGGCCACGTTGTCGAGGGCGCTGAACTCGGGCAGCAGGTGATGAAACTGGTACACAAAGCCCAGGTGTTGGTTGCGCAAATCGCCCAAGGCTGCTGCGCTGAGGCCCGCCAAAGGCTGGCCCATCAAGGACACGCTGCCAGCGCTGGGTGCGTCCAAGCCGCCCAACACATGCAGCAAGGTACTTTTGCCCGAGCCCGATGCACCGACGATGGCCAAGGTTTCACCGGCATGGACCGACAAATCGACGTTTTGCAGCACAGTCACATCCAGCGCTCCTTCGTGGAAGCGACGGCTGATGTTGTGTGCAGTCAGAACGGGTGTGTGTGTCATAACAAGCCTCATTCGTAGCGCAAGGCTTGGGCCGGGTTGACGCGGCTGGCGCGCCAACTGGGGTAGATGGTGGCCAAGAACGCCAGCACCAGCGAGATGAGGGTGATGGGCCAAATGTCGGCGGCCTGTGGGTCGCTGGGCATGCGGCTGATCAGATAGATGTCACGTGGCAAGAAGCTCGCCCCCAGCAGGTGTTCAATGGCGGGCACGATGACGTCAATGTTGAAGGCCACGCTCAGGCCTAACAGCAACCCGCCCAACGTGCCCATCACACCCACGGTGGCGCCTTGCACCACAAAGATCGCCATGATGCTTTTGGGGCTCGCGCCCAGCGTGCGCAAGATGGCTATGTCAGCACGTTTGTCAGTCACCGTCATCACCAGCGTGGTGACGAGGTTGAACGCTGCCACCGCCACGATGAGGGTGAGGATGATGAACATCATGCGTTTTTCCACCTGCACAGCCGCAAACCACGTGCGGTTTTGGCGGGTCCAGTCGCGTACGATGACCTCGGGGCCAAGTTGCAGCGCTAAGTCGTAAGCCACGTTGCGGGCTTGCTGGCTGTCTTTGATTTTCAGGCGCACGCCTGTGGGGGCCTCGAGGCGAAAAATGCGTTGTGTGTCTGCTAGATGCAGCAGCGCAAGCGACGCATCGTATTCGTAATGGCCCGAATCAAAAATGCCCGACACATGCAGTTGCTTCAAGCGAGGCATCACGCCGGCAGGGGTGACTTGTCCGCCAGGTGCAATCAAGGTGATTTGGTCGCCCACGCGCACGCCCATGGACATCGCCAGCTCGCCGCCCAACACCACGTTGAAGCTGCCAGGCTGCAAGGTGGCGCGCACCTCGGGAGGAATTTGCAAGGTGAAGTCGCTCACCTGCGTTTCAGGCTCGGGGTCGATGCCGCGCACCATCGCGCCGCGCATGTCTTCACCACGGGCCATCAAGGCTTGCTGTGCGACGAAGGGGGCTGCAGCCACGACCTCGTGGTTTTGCTTGGCTTGCGTGATGAGTGCCTCCACATCGGCAAAGCCTTCACCACCAGGCGCGAGCAGCTCGATGTGTGACACCACGGCCAGCATGCGGTCACGCACTTCCTTTTGAAAACCGTTCATCACGCTCAACACGATGATGAGCGCGGCCACCCCCAGTGCAATGCCCAGCATAGACACGCCCGAGATGAACGAAATAAAACCGTTGCGCCCCGCCACGCGGCCTGCGCGTGTGTAACGCCAGCCAATCAGCAGTTCGTAAGGGAGTTGAGAGAAGGAGGTTTGCATGTGGGCTGGATTATCCCGTAGTGGTGAGTGCCCCACCCGCATCACAGACAATCCGGCCTATGACTTCTGTGCTGATTGATTCTGTGCGTGACACAACCCTGATTCCATTTTCGCTGTGGACCGCCCACGGCCCTGAGGCATCGGTGTTGGCCAAAGCCGAGCTGCCCCATTTGCGCGCGTGGCTGACGCAGGCCCCACGTGTGGATGTGCAAGTCGATCCCGTGCAAGAGCCTATGCTGGCCACCTTGTCGCCTCCCCATGAGCGCGCTTGGGCGCAAGTGGTCGGTTGGCCGATGACGGATGGTGGTTTGCCTTGGGCTGCGCGTGCGGCGGTGGCACACGGCTGTGCTCAAGCGCAAGACGGCTGGGCCTTCATCACCTTGTGCAACTGGCATGTGAGCAACGGCCAAGTCACGCTGGGCGACCCTGCTGATTTGCAAATCGACGATGCCACAGACGCCGTGCTGTTCAACGCCATGCACAGTTTCTTTGCCGAAGACGGCATTGCCTTGCACACCTACAAGCCGGGCCAGTGGTTGGCGCAGTCGCCCCTGTTGGCTGACTTGCCCACCGCATCGCTGGACCGTGTGATTGGCCGCAACATCGACCCGTGGCTGGTGGGCAGCCATGTGAGTGCCGATGCACTCAGCCCCGCCGCCCAACTGCTGCGCCGTTTGCAAAACGAAATGCAAATGTTGCTCTACACCCACCCTGTCAACGAGGGGCGCGGCCTGACCATCAACTCGTTTTGGGTGCATGGCACTGGCGCTTTGCCCAGCGAAGCAACGGGTGGCCGTGTGGCCCAAGCGAACCAGTCTGCACTGCAAGAGCCCGTCGTCGTTCACACCCTGCGCGAAAGCGCGTTGCAGCAAGACCTCATCGGTTGGCTCGAAGCGTGGCAACACGTCGATGCCCACGTCATCGCGCCCATGCTGGCGCGTGTGGCCGTAGGCGAACCGCAGCGTTTGGTGTTGTGCGGTGAGCATGCGTTTCATGTGTACGACAGCGCCCAACCCTCGTGGTGGCAACGCGTGCGCATGCACTTCGCCTCGACTTCTTTAGACACCGTGTTGGCCGTTGCGCCTTTGAAAGACTGAGCCCATGCAATTCATCCCACGCGACATGCCACCGCGCAGCATTTGGGCGTTAGAGCAGGCAGGCGTTCATCCGTTGTTGGCGCGTCTGTATGCCGCACGCGGCATTCAAGATGCCCACACGCTCGACGCCTCGCTGGCACAACTGCTGCCGCCCACCGGTTTGAAAGGCATTGAAGCGGCCGCCGTGCTGTTGGCCGATGCCATGGCTGCCCATAAAAAGCTCTGCATCGTGGCGGACTACGACTGCGACGGCGCCACCGCTTGCGCCGTGGCCTTGCGTGGCTTGCGCTTGCTGGGGGCCAAGCAGGTGAGCTACATCGTGCCCGACCGCGTCGTGGATGGGTATGGCCTCACGCCCCCCATTGCCGAACGCGTCAAAGCCAGCGGTGCCGATGTGTTGATCACCGTGGACAACGGCATTGCCAGCGTGGAGGGCGTGGCCCGTGCGCGCGCCTTGGGCTTGCAAGTGCTTGTCACCGACCACCATTTGCCGGCTGCGGTGCTGCCCGAGGCCGATGCCATCGTGAACCCCAACCAACCGGGCTGTGCGTTTGACAGCAAAGCGCTCGCAGGTGTGGGGGTGATGTTTTATGTGCTGCTGGTTTTGCGTGCGGAGCTGCGTAAGCGCGGTGTGTTCACGGCGGAACAGCAGCCCAAGCTCGACACACTTTTGCCGCTCGTGGCGCTCGGTACTGTTGCCGACGTGGTCAAGCTCGACGCCAACAACCGCCGCTTGGTGGCCCAGGGTTTGGCGCGCGTGCGCAAAGGCCAAATGCCCGCGGGCATGACGGCTTTGTTTGCCGCCGCAGGTCGCACCAGTGAGAAGTGCACCTCGCAAGATTTTGGTTTTGCTGTGGGGCCCCGCATCAACGCCGCAGGCCGTTTGTCGGACATGACCTTGGGCATTGAGTGCCTGACCACGGACGACGTGGGCCGCGCCACCGAGCTGGCCACGCAGCTCGACCGCATCAACCGCGAACGCCGCGAGATTGAAGGCGACATGCGCGAGCAAGCGTTAGAGCTGGCCCAAGACATGTTTGACCCCGAAGAAGAACCGCCGTCAGCCCTGTGCGTGTTTGACCCCGACTTTCACGAAGGCGTGGTGGGCATCGTGGCGGCCAAGCTCAAAGACTTGCACCACCGTCCTACGTTTGTGTTTGCGCCCAGTCAAGCGGCGGGCAAGGGGCACGAGCTCAAAGGCTCGGGCCGTTCCATTCCCGGCTTTCATTTGCGCGATGCGCTCGACCTCGTGGCCAAGCGTCACCCCGGCGTGTTGCTGCGCTTTGGCGGTCACGCCATGGCCGCGGGGTGCACCTTGGAAGAGGACAACCTCGCCACCTTTGAAGAAGCCTTGCAGCAAGTTGCGCAAGAGTGGCTAGATGAAGCCACCTTGCAACGTCGCTTAGAAACCGATGGCCCCTTGCCGCCTGAATACCGTCGCCCCGAGTTGGCCGACACCTTGGCGCGTGAAGTGTGGGGCCAAGGCTTTGCACCGCCCACGTTCAGTGAAGAGGTCGAAGTGTTGGGGCAGCGACTGGTTGGCGAAAAGCATTTGGCGCTCAAACTGCGCCACCACGGTCAGCCCGTGGATGGCATTTGGTTTGGCCGCGTCGAGCCCCTGCCGCCGTTGGCGCATTTGGCCTTTCGCTTAGAGGCCGATGAATGGCAGGGCAACAAACGTCTGCGCTTTGTGGTCGAAGGCATGGCGGGATAGACAACGAAAACAAGACATGGCAACCAAGAAAAAAATCCAACTCCCAGAAGTCAATTTCTCCGACTACGGCGACACCCGTTATCTGCACTTGGGCACACCGTGGGTGCAAGGTTCGATGAACATTGACAAGCCTTTTGACATCGACCTGGAATACGTGCAGCGCATGATGGCGTGGCTGTTGTTTGTGGACATCGACAAGGTCGGCAAGCTGCACGCCATGCAACTGGGCTTGGGGGCGGCGGCACTCACCAAGTTTTCGTTCAAACACCTGCGCATGAAAACCACCGCGATTGAATTGAACCCTCAAGTGGTGGCCGCGTGTCGCCTGTGGTTCAAGTTGCCCGCCGACAGTGCCAAGCTGCATGTGGTGTTGGGTGATGCCGCCGAGGTGGCCAAGCATGACCACTGGCGCGGCCAGATCGATGCCTTGCAAGTGGACTTGTATGACCACGAAGCGGCTTCGCCTGTTTTGGACAGCGCCGAGTTTTATGCCGACTGCCGCAGTCTCTTGACCGACGAGGGCTGCATGACCGTCAACTTGTTTGGTCGCAGCTCCAGCTTTGCGCACAGCGTGGAGAAGATGGCCAAGGCGTTTGGTGAGGATGCGTTGTGGGCCTTCAAGCCCACGCGCGAGGGCAATACGGTGGTGCTGGCACAGCGCTCACCTAGCCATCCCAAGCGTGCCGAATTGATGGCGCGTGCCGAGGCCATTCAAGCGCGTTGGCCTTTGCCTGCAACCAAATGGTTGCGCGTGTTCAAACCCTTGAAAGCCTGATAAACCAAGGGTTTACCCCTTATTTTTGTCCACTTAAAAGTAGGTGGAACCCACATCAAACAGGCCCCAACCCCAACTCCATAATTCACCGCATATTTGCTTTTGGATTGAGGAGAACAAATGATCAAAAGTCAAAAAGACTTTTTCTCCGGCCTGATGTTCACATTGGTCGGTGGTGGCTTTGCGTGGGGTGCAACCAATTACACAATTGGTTCAGGCGCGCGCATGGGCCCAGGCTACTTCCCTATGTTGCTCGGCATCTTCTTGGCCGTGTTGGGCGCCTTCATCACGTTTTATTCTTTGGTGGAACACACCGAAGATGGTGAGCCCATCGGTAAGTTCGCATGGAAGCCCATCATTTTTGTGCTGGGTGCCAACGTGGTGTTCGGTATCTTGTTGGCAGGCTTGCCAGCGTTTGGTGTGCCAGCCATGGGCTTGATTGCGGCCATTTACGCCTTGGTCATCATTGCCAGCAAAGCCGGTGATTCGTTTGTCTTGAAAGATGTGCTCATCTTGGCCACTATTTTGTCGGTCGGTAGTTATCTGGCTTTCATCGTGCTGCTGAAATTGCAGATGCCCGTGTGGCCCGCCTTCATCACTGGTTGAGCCTGGAGAAATAAAAAATGGATTTGATTGCAAACCTCTCACTAGGCTTTGGCGTGGCCTTCACGCCGATTAACCTGATGTACGCCTTGATTGGCTGTATCTTGGGCACGCTGATTGGCGTGTTGCCCGGCATTGGCCCCGTGGCGACCATCGCCATGTTGCTGCCCGCCACTTACGCGCTGCCCCCTGTGTCAGCGCTGATCATGCTGGCTGGTATTTACTACGGCGCCCAATATGGGGGCTCGACCACCGCGATTTTGGTGAACTTGCCCGGTGAATCGTCGTCGGTGGTGACCACCATCGACGGTTACCAAATGGCCCGCAAAGGCCGTGCAGGCCCTGCGTTGGCGGCGGCCGGTTTGGGTTCGTTCTTCGCCGGTTCGGTGGGAACTTTGATCTTGGCGGCCTTCGCGCCACCTTTGACTGAACTCGCGTTCAAGTTTGGCCCCGCTGAATACTTCTCGCTCATGATCTTGGGCTTGGTCGGCGCGGTGGTGTTGGCTTCGGGCTCTTTGCTCAAAGCGATTGCCATGATTGTGTTGGGCCTCTTGATGGGCTTGATCGGTACCGACGTCAACTCTGGCGTGGCACGTTTCAGCTTTGACATCCCCGAACTCACCGACGGCGTGGGCTTCGTGGTGGTCGCGATGGGGGTGTTTGGTTACGGCGAAATCATTTCGAACTTGTCGCAACCCGAAGACGAACGCGAAGTGTTCACGGCCAAGGTGGAAGGTTTGTTCCCCACCAAGGAAGACTTCAAGAACATGTTGCCTGCGGTCATTCGCGGTACAGCGTTGGGTTCGTTGCTCGGCGTGTTGCCTGGTGGCGGTGCCTTGTTGGCTGCGTTTGCGGCGTACACCATCGAGAAAAAGACCAAACTGCGTCCAGGCGAAGTGCCCTTCGGTCAAGGCAACATCCGTGGTGTGGCGGCGCCTGAGTCGGCCAACAACGCGGGTGCGCAAACCTCGTTCATTCCTTTGCTCACCTTGGGTATTCCACCCAATGCCGTGATGGCTTTGATGGTGGGTGCAATGACCATTCACAACATCCAACCTGGCCCACAGGTGATGACCAGCAACCCTGAGTTGTTCTGGGGCCTGATTGCCTCGATGTGGATTGGTAACTTGATGCTCGTGATCTTGAACTTGCCTTTGATCGGCATGTGGATCAAGTTGTTGTCTGTGCCTTACCGCTTCTTGTTCCCCGCCATCGTGTTGTTCTGCGCGATCGGTGTGTACTCGACCAACAACAACACCTTCGACATCTGGATGGTGGCGGCCTTCGGTTTGGTGGGCTACACCTTTGTGAAGTTGGGTGTGGAGCCTGCGCCTTTGCTGCTGGGTTTCATCTTGGGCCCGATGATGGAAGAAAACCTGCGCCGTGCGCTGTTGCTGTCGCGCGGGGACTGGTCTGTGTTTGGTACACGTCCGCTCTCTGCTGGTTTGTTGGCTGCTGCTGCGATGCTCTTGGTGATCGTGCTGTTGCCATCCATCAAATCCAAACGCGAAGAAGCCTTCGTGGAAGAGTAATTCAGTTCCAACTGTTTCACCTGCAAACGGCACCTTCGGGTGCCGTTTGTCATGGTGCTTCGCGTATATTGAAGCCTGCACAAGTTCTCTTGGAAAGCCCGCAATGATCGACCACCCCCAGCGCCTGGCCCTGCACAACGAAGTGCATGCACGACCGCCAGAACCCATGCAAGCACCGCAGGTGATTTCGTGTGTGGTGATGTGGGTGGACCGTGTCAGCGCACAAGCCAGCCGCGACCATTTGGCGCAGCTGTTGCACGACCACCATCTGCCAGCCCCCGATGCGCATACCAACCACGTGCGCATGGACTTGGGCGCGTTCCGTTTGCGTTGGGAGCTGCACACTGAGTTTGTGTCGTGGACCTTCATGCGTCCCGTTGGCGCAGATGTGTTTGCGCACAGCGCCCCGATGACGGCGATTCAGGCGGTGCCTCAACAATGGTTAACCCAGTTACCGGGTGAATGTTTGGCGCGCTTGCATGTGTGGCTGTTGCCGTCTTCCACAACGGACATTCACCAAAACCTGCCCCAGGTGTTGCATGACGACACCTTGGTGGCATCCACGGTGGCCGAAGGCCATGGCGAGGTGTACACCGACTTTCAGCTGCATCCCGATGGGTTTTCGCGCATCGTGTTGTTGACAGGTTCGCTCACGCCACGCCGACAAGGTCGTTTGGTGCAGCAACTGCTCGAGATTGAAACCTACCGCATGGCTGCTTTGTTAGGGGTGCCTGCTGCGCGCCAAGCCTCGCATGTGTTGGCCGATGCCGAGCGTGAATTTGCGGCGTTGGCCAATGCCATCCGCCATGCCAGCAGTGCGGACGAAGCGGTGTTGCTCGACCGCCTCACGCGTTTGGCCGGCGAGGTGGAAGGCCAATACGCCAGCACCCATTCACGCTTTTCAGCCACGCGTGCTTACTTTGAGTTGGTGGACCGCCGCATCCGTGACATTGCCGAATCACGCATGCCTGGCATGCAAACCATTGCGGAATTCATGGAGCGCCGTTTGTCACCTGCACGCAGTACCTGTGACTGGGCGGCGCGTCGTCAAAACGCGTTGTCTGAACGTGTCTCACGCATGAGCAATTTGTTGCGCACACGTGTGGATTTTGAGCAGCAACAAAGCAGCCAAGCTTTGCTGACCACCATGAACCAACGCCAAGACGTGCAGCTCAAATTGCAATCGACCGTGGAAGGTTTGTCGGTGGCCGCCATCACCTATTACTTCACGGGTTTGGTCAGCTACTTGGCCAAAGGCGCCGAGAAAGTGGGCTGGCCGTTTTCGCCTGACTTGACAGCGGCGTGTGCGTTGCCATTTGTGGGCTTGTTGGTGTGGTTGTCGATGCGACGCTTGCACAACAAAGTGTTCAAGAAGTGATGGGCGATTTGGGCCATCGCTCAAGCACGACAGCAGCGCAAACGCGCATGGGCTTATCACTCCACGTTCGCCGTGGTGTGAGTCTTGGATTCTTGGTGTTGTTGGGTGCCTGTGCCACAACGAGCAGCACAAGCCACGCGCCGCTGCAACCCGAAATCGCCACAGGCTTCACACGCAAAGCAGATGTCGTCACACAACGATTGGCCGTGGCCGCCGCCAATCCTTTGGCCACGCAAGCAGGCTTTGATGTCTTGAAAGTGGGCGGCACGGCCGTGGATGCGGCGATTGCCGTGCAAATGGTGTTGGGCTTGGTCGAGCCGCAATCCAGTGGTCTGGGTGGGGGGGCATTTTTGTTGCACAGCACAGCAGGTGATGGCACACCAAGCCATCCCAAAGTACAAGCCTTTGATGGCCGCGAAACAGCACCTGCTGCTGCCACCCAAGACATGCTGCTCAATGCCGAGGGTCAGCCTCTTGCGTTTCACGCGGCAGTGGTGGGTGGCCGTTCAGTGGGCACACCCGGCGTGTTGCGCATGTTGGCGCAAGCCCATGCACAACACGGCAAACTGCCTTGGGCCCGGTTGTTTGAACCTGCCATCGCGCTCGCGAATCAAGGCTTTGCCATCAGCCCACGTTTGCATGCGCAGCTCAAGGCCGATGCGTATTTGCGTTTAGACCCCGTGGCGCGTGCTTACTTTTACCAAGCCGATGGCGAGCCACACCCTGTAGGGCATGTGTTGCGCAACCCAGAGTTAGCCGCTGTGTTGCAACGCATTGCGACGGAGGGTGTGTCAGCGTTTTACAGTGGCGAGGTGGCCGAGGCGGTGGTGCGCAAAGTGCAGCAGCACCCGAGCAATCCCGGTCGTTTGGCATTGAGCGATTTGGCCAACTACCAAGCCAAAGAGCGCACACCCATGTGCTTTGACCATGCCGCATTGAGTCGTGTGTACCGCATCTGCGGTTTCCCACCGCCTAGCTCGGGCGCGATAGCGATTGGCCAAATACTGGGCCTGTTGCAGCACACCCCCGCTTCATTGATGTCGTCACCGACGGCGTCGGTGGATGGCACGCCCGACCCGCGATGGTTGCATCTGTACACCGAGGCCTCGCGTTTGGCGTTTGCCGATCGTGCGCAATACCTGGCCGATCCCGACTTTGTGCCGGCGCCCAGCGGTGAATGGTCAAGTTTGTTGGCTCCTGCGTATTTGCGCGAACGCGCCAAACTCATTCGCCCCACGGCCATGCCACAAGCCTTGCCCGGTGTGCCCGTGCGTGCACAACGCAGCAGTTTTGCGCCGATGGTGGATCAGCCTGAGTACGGCACCTCACACATCAGCATCGTCGATGGATACGGCAATGCGTTGGCCATGACCACCACCATCGAAGACGCGTTTGGTGCACGCCAAATGGTCCAAGGTTTTTTGCTCAACAACGAGCTGACCGATTTCAGCTTTGCCCCGCGTGATGCGCAGGGACGTCTCGTGGCCAACCGTGTGCAACCCAACAAACGCCCGCGTTCGTCGATGTCACCCACTTTGGTGTTTGACAAAACCACAGGTCAACTGGTGATGAGTGTGGGCAGCCCCGGCGGCGCGATGATCATTCACTTCACGGCCAAAACGTTGGTGGGCGTGTTGAACTGGGGCCTGAGCCCGCAGCAAGCCATTGCACTGCCCAACTTTGGCAGCGTGGGTGGCCCGCTGGTGTTGGAAGGCGGGCGCTTTGCACCTGTCACCTTGGCGGCTTTGCGTGAGCGCGGTCACGAGGTGAAAGAGCTGGCACTGACCAGTGGCTTGCAAGCCGTGGTCAAACAAAACAGGAATGGACAAAACGTGTGGGTGAGCGGCGCTGACCCACGACGTGAAGGTGAGGTGATGGGTGAATAAATTGATTCGTATGGCATTGGCTTTGGTGATCGTCGCGCTGTCGGCGTTCTTTTCGTACAAAGCGCCGCACAGTCCCACGCATGCAGCGCCGTATGAGCAAACCAAGCATGTTGCTGCTGCACAAGAGTTCACGCCTCAAACAGCGCGCTCGTCGGGTGCTGAGTTGCCTGCCAGCAACTCACCCATTGATTTCAAGCACATCATCGGTGCCGACTACAAACGCCACACCGGCGAGCCCACAGGCGGCCACACTTTGCTCAATAGGGATGTCCGTGTGATCGAAGGCACAGCCTCTGCGCCTGATGCCGCTGGCGTGTACCGTGCCCAAGTGCAAATGGCAGACCCCAACCATCCAGGCCAGTGGCTCACCAAAACCGATCGCAACGGCGACCCGATGCCCAACACCATGTTCCCCAAAGACTGGACAGCAGAGCAAGTGGTGAGCGAAGTGAATGCCGCTTGGTTCAGCCCTACCAAAACCATTCGCGGTGAGAAGTGGAGCGCACTCACGCCCAGTGGCGTGCGTGTGGAAGGTTATTTAGAACCGCGCGTCACGGCGTATCCCGTGTACAGCAAACGCCACTGATTCATGCCGTTGCGTTGCTTCATCCAAACACAAGCCCCTGCGCCCGGCAGCGCCGCACCGCCCGTGTGCTACCCCGCGTGCGAGTGGGTGGGAGACGACGGCACGGTAGACCCGCAGCATCCGCTCAACCGCTTTGTGTGCAGTTGGCTGACCAGTGACATGGCGGAGTTGCTGCGCTGTGATCAGGTGTTGCAGGCGATGGCGCAGCTTGAAAACGCAACACGCCAAGAATGGTTTGCGGATGGGGATGCCTTCCATGTAGACATGCACGCCCATGGCGTGCAGTTCAATCCAAGCCATGTCGGGCCAGAAGACACAGCGTATTGGAATCAGCCCGAAGGGCAATTCACCGTGCCAGAGGTGAAAGCTTGGTTGCTGGCATGGCGAAATTATTTGGCAACTTGAGGGTCGCTTTGAACGGTTGCGCGAGTCAGTGCGATTCGCCATCGCCCAAGCCCTCTTTGTGCTTGAGCACATCGCGCATGAGCGCATAGCGGGTCATACGTTGGCCTTGCACCAACCGAATCACGCGTTTGAGGGGAATGCCAATGTGAGCCAAGGTTTGGCTGGCGAGCATGAGGCTGCCCTCAATCACTTCGGGCACCACTTCGGCAGCGCCTGCGGCGCGCAAGTCTTCCAAGTGTTCGTCGTCGTGGGTGCGCACGATCACGGGGACATGCGATGCGTGTTCTTTGACCCACGCCAGCACTTTCAAAGCGGAAGGCAAGTCGGGGTAAGTCACCGCCACAGCGGCTGCGCGCACCAAACCTGCGGACATGAGGCTGGAGAAACGGGTGGCATCGCCCAGCTCGACATGGTGACCATGTTCGCGACCCATTTGCACTTTCTCTGGGTCTGAGTCGAGGGCCACATACGGGATGTTTTCCAAGGTCAACAAGTCGGCCAAGTTGTGGCCGCTGCGCCCGTAGCCGCACACGATGACGTGGTGTTCAATTTTGAGTGTGCGTTGCGCCATGCCCGTGAGCGCCAGCGACTGCAGCAGCCAGTCGTTGCTGATGAGGCGGTTGACGATGCGATCCGTGTTCATCACCAAAAAAGGCGTGGCAATCATCGACAACACCATCGACGCCAAGATGGGGCTCATCCATGCGGCTGGGATGAGCGCATTTTGCAAACCGAGCGAGAGCAACACAAATCCGAATTCACCCGCCTGTGCGAGGTACAGCGCCGTGCGCAGGCTCACCCCAGCGGGAGCGCCTGTGATGCGAGCCAAGACAAACACCAAAGCCGCTTTGAGGAATAGCGGAATAAGCGACAGCAACAGCACCCAACCCCAGCTGTCGATCAACACCTCCCAATCGAGCTTCATGCCGATCGTGATGAAGAACAAGCCCAGCAACACATCGTGGAAAGGTCGAATGTCGGCCTCCACCTTGTGTTTGAAATCGGTCTCGGCAATCAGCATGCCCGCCAAGAACGCGCCCATGGCCAACGACAAACCTGCCAGCTCGGTGAGCCAGGCCAAGCCCAGTGTCATGAACAAGAGGTTGAGCATGAACAGCTCATCGCTCTTGCGGCGCGCCACCAAGTGCAGCCAGGCACGCATGACACGCTGACCGCCCCACAGCAGCAGGCCGACCAACACGGCAGCTTTGAGCAGGGCGATGGACAACACTTTCCACAGGTTGTGTTCACCCATGTCGGCCAACGCAGGGATGAGTACCAGCAAAGGCACGACGGCCAAATCTTGAAACAGCAACACGCCCATCACGCGCTGGCCGTGTGGTGACTCTAGCTCGACGCGATCAGACATCAGCTTGACCACAATGGCCGTGCTCGACATGGCGAGTGCACTGCCCAACGCAATCGAGGCTTGCCAGCTCAAACGCCAGATGTAGCCCAGCTCTTTGAGTAGCCAACCCAAGGCGAAGTTGAATAAGAACGCCCCCACAAGCGTGAGCACCACTTGGCCTAGCCCCAAACCAAACACCAGCTTGCGCATGCGCATGAGCTTGGGCAGGTTGAACTCCAAACCGATGACGAACATCAAAAACACCACGCCAAATTCGGCCAAATGTTCGACTGCCACGGAGTCGTTGGCCAACGCCAAAGCATTGGGGCCAATCACCACGCCTGCAAACAAATAGCCCAGCATCGCAGGCAAATGCAGCAACCGGCAGCCCACCACGCTGACCACAGCCGCGCACAAATACAAGAGGGTGAGTTCAAGGGAAGACATACCCCTGAATGGTACTGAGCGTTTGTGACACACTGGTGCGAAAGCCTCACATAAACTTGGGTTTTCTCCAGCGAAAACTCACCTTTTTCAATGCCTCATTCACAACGTCCCGCTTTGTCAGGGCTTTTGCTCGCCACTGCGGGGGCGATTGCCTTCAGCGGCAAAGCCATCATCGTCAAACTGTCTTATGTGTATGGGGTGGATGTGGTCACAGTCATCATGTACCGCATGTTGTTTGCGCTGCCGTTTTTCATAGCCATGGGCTTGTGGGCGGAGCGTCAAACCATGGCGCGTGAGAACCCACTGACACGCCGCGATGTGATGGACATCGTGGGCCTTGGCTTTGTGGGGTACTACCTGTCGAGCTACCTGGATTTTTTAGGTCTGCAATACATCACGGCCAGCCTGGAGCGCCTCATCCTGTACCTCAACCCCACGTTGGTGATGTTGCTGGGGTGGGCGCTTTACAACAAACCGATTCGGCCCATTCGCATCTTGGCGATGGGCGTGAGTTACTGCGGTGTGTGGTTGGTGTTTGCGCATGAGCTCACAGTGTCTGGTGCCAATGTGGCTTTGGGCGGTGGTTTGATTTTGGCCAGTGCCATGAGCTACGCCGTGTATTTGCTGTACAGCGGTGAGTTGGTGCAGCGCATTGGTTCTTTGCGTTTGGTGGGGTGGGCCACCAGCGTGGCGTGTGTGTGTTGCATTGCGCAGTTCTTGTTGTTGCGACCGTTGTCTGCCGCCGTGGTGCCTGTCGAGGTGTTGTGGTTGGGGGGGCTCAATGCCGTGGCTTGTACTGTGGCCCCGGTGTTGATGGTGATGATGGCGATTGAACGCATCGGTGCCGCACTGACCGCACAAACCGGCATGATTGGCCCCATGTCTACCATTGCACTGGGCGTGTGGCTGTTGGATGAGCCGCTGAACGTCTGGATTGGTGCGGGCACACTGTTGGTGGTGAGCGGCGTATTTATTGTTTCAAAGTATGGGAGTAAGTGATGGATTTAGGACTCAAAGGCAAATGGGCATTGGTGGGGGGCGCAAGCAAAGGCTTGGGGTTTGGCTGTGCGCAAGCACTGGCACGCGAAGGGGTCAACGTGGTGATCGTGGCGCGTGGCGCTGAGGCGCTAGACGCTGCGGCGGCAGAGTTGCGTCAGCTGGGAACCACCATTCTTTCTGTGGCGGCAGATATCACCACCGAGCAGGGGCGCGAGGCCATTTGGTCGGTGGCCGGTGGTCCCGGTCAGAACTTTGACATCGTGGTGACCAATGCAGGCGGCCCGCCACCCGGCGACTTCCGCAACTGGTCGCGGGATGATTGGATGAAGGCGATGGATGCCAACATGTTCACGCCGATTGAACTCATCAAAGCCACGGTGGACGGCATGGCCGCGCGTGGTTTTGGTCGTGTGGTGAACATCACGTCGAGCGCGGTGAAAGCGCCCATCGACATCTTGGGCTTGTCCAACGGCGCACGTTCAGGTTTGACAGGGTTTGTGGCGGGGGTGGCCCGCACACACAAGCTGGCAGGTCATAACGTGACCCTCAACAACCTGTTGCCAGGCAAGTTTGACACGGACCGTTTGGCCAACACGCACAAAGCTGCAGCCGAGAAAACCGGCAAGAGCTTGGCCGACATTCGCGGCGCGCAACAAGCGCAAATCCCAGCCGGTCGCTTTGGTACGCCCGAAGAGTTTGGTGCGATTTGCGCTTTCTTGTGTTCGGTGCAAGCTGGCTATGTGACGGGGCAAAACATCTTGCCCGATGGTGGCCTGTACCCAGGCACGTTCTAAGTTATTTGCGCGACGACACCACAATGCCGCTGATGATCAGTGCAAATGCGGCAGCGTGATACGCCTGCGGCATTTCGCCCAATACCAAGGCGGACAAGGTGGCAGTGAACACGGGAATGAGGTTCACAAAAAAACCGGCAATGTTGGGCCCGACGTTTTGCACGCCCAAACCCCAAAAGCGGTAGGCCAACACCGCGGGGCCGACGGACACATACACCAGCGCCGCCACCAAAGGCCAGCTCCAGCGGATGTGCGCCTCGGCCATGCCTGTCAGGCCCGACCACTCTGCGCCGCTGAACGCGGCAGACCAGAACAAGCCAAACACCATTTGCGACATGAGAAAGTTGGCCCAGTTGCTGCGCGCCTCAGCAGGTTCTTGTGTGCGTGACAACAGCCAGCTGTACCAAGACCACGCCGCCGTGGCCAACAGCACCAACACATCGCCGATCACCCAATGCACGTTGGCCAGTGCATGCCAATCGCCACGGCACAGCACCACCAACACGCCGAGGATCGACAGCAAGGCCCCTGCCATTTGGCGTTTGCGCACGGTTTGTTTGAAGAACAGCGCGCCCACCAGCAACATGAACACTGGCATGCTGGAGCCGACCAACGTGACGTTGATGGGGGTCGACGTTTGCAACGCCAAGTAGAGCAAGCTGTTGTAGCAACCCACGCCCAACAGGCCTAGCAAGGCATAGTGTTTCCAGTGCGCCCACAACGGGCTGGTGCGGCGCAACATGCGGTGTGTGAGCGGCAACAGCATCACAAAAGCCAAAGCCCAGCGAAAAAAGTTGAGGGTGATGGGCGGAATCAGATCCGCAATCATGCGGCCAATCACGGCGTTGCCGGCCCACAGGAGGGGTGGGATCAATAAAAGCGCCGCATTGCGCGGCGTCAGGGCGTGAGGAACAACAGACATCAGGGCAGGACTGTACCCGAGGGGCTGAATAACCCAGGCGACACCCCCACGGCCGGTTTCATGGCAGGATTCAGCGTCTTAAAAATTTCACCCACCTTTGGAGCAACACCCCATGACCCAAGCAGTCATCATCGAAAAAAACGGCGGCCCTGAAGAGCTCAAGCTCGTGGACGTGACCGTGGGCCAACCTGGTCCTGGCGAGATTCGCATTCGCCACAAAGCCATTGGCCTGAACTTCATCGACGTGTACCAACGCAGTGGTGTGTACCAACTGCCCATGCCTTTGCAGTTGGGCATGGAGGCCTCCGGCATCATCGAAGCCGTGGGCGAAGGTGTGACCCATTTGAAAGTGGGTGACCGTGCCGCTTATGCCAGCCAGCCACCCGGCAGCTACTGCGAAGAGCGTGTGATGCCTGCCAAGTGCGTGTGCAAATTGCCAGATGCGATTTCGTTTGAAACCGGCGCAGCCATGATGCTCAAAGGTTTGACCGCGCAGTATTTGTTGAAGCGCACCTTGCCACAAGGTGGCTTGCACACAGGTGACTTCATCTTGTTCCACGCAGCGGCTGGCGGTGTGGGATTGATCGCTTGCCAATGGGCCAAGGCCTTGGGTTACCAACTCATCGGCACCGCCGGCAGCGATGCCAAATGCGCTTTGGCCAAGGCCAATGGTGCAGCGCACGTCATCAACTACAACACCGAAGACTTCCTTGCGCGTGTGAAAGACATCACCGGCGGCAAAGGCGTGAAAGTGGTGTACGACTCGGTGGGTAAAGACACCTGGGACAAGTCACTCGACTGCTTGGCACCGTTTGGTTTGATGGCCAGCTTTGGCAATGCATCAGGGGCACCTGCGCCGATCGCCCCTGGCATCTTGGGCCCCAAGGGGTCGATCTACCTCACACGTCAAACCTTGTTCAGCCACATCGTCACGCGCGAGAGCACGCAAGAGATGGCAGACGATTTGTTCGACGCCGTGACCAGCGGCAAGGTGAAGATTCACATCGACCAAACTTACCCCTTGGCCGACATTGCCCAAGCGCACCGCGACTTGGAAGCCCGCAAGACCACGGGTTGCACCATCATCACTTTGTGATGACAGCGCAGGGGTTTCAGGCGCTGGGTTCGGCGTCCTGAAACTTGTCTGCGCGGCAGGTGAGCACCAGTGTGTCGCGATGGCCCCCTTCAGCCAACGGTTGAATGGGCGTGCTTTCGTGGATCATGCGGGTGTCGTCTAACAACATCAATGACCAAGGCTCGCTCAAGGTGAAGCGTTCGCCTTGTGGCCCGTTGGCTTCAAACACGCGGGTTTCACCGCCTTTGATGTCGGTGCGGTTGACCATGAACACCGCCACAAAATCTACGCCATCGCGATGTGCCCCTTCAGGGGTGGGGCGGCCAATGCCGTCGGTGGTGTCAATGCGGAACTGATGCGCTTCGATGCACCACTTGGTATGGGGTGTGCCGCGCACGGCGCTTGCGGTGTGCGCCAATGCGGTGAGCAGCTGGGTCCATACCGGTGTGGCCACTGTGGCTTCGTGCATGGGTTCAAACCAACGCTCCATGCCGCCGTGCAGCGCGTTGTAGTCGAGTGACTGCCAATGGGCGCGGTGGGGCACTTGGTGCAGCGCGTTGTTTTCAAAGACAAAACTGCTGTGACGGCGGCGGCGATAGCGGCCACCGTCTTTGAGGTAATTGTCGGGCGGCATGTGGTCCCAGTCGGGCGACAGGGCTTGCAACTCGCCCAATGGACAACCCACCCACTCGGCCACATTGGCTGCGTTGAGCAGGCCATAGCCTTTGTGTGCCACGGCGTTGTGCAATTCGGCCACGCCCACGGTGCGAGGGGGGAGGGTTTGCATGGTCAGTTTCCTCGGCGCACGCGCAGCACTTCATCCAAGATGAGGCAGGCCGCGCCCACACTGATGCCGCAGTCGGCCACATTGAACGCGGGGAAGTGGATGCCCGCGTAATAAAAATCCAAAAAATCCACCACGTAGCCGTACAAGACACGGTCCATCACATTGCCCACGGCACCGCCCAAGATGCAGGCGATGGCAAAGCCAAACAGCCGTTGACCGGGGTGTTTTTTGAGCATCCACACCATGCCCAGCGTGGCGACCACGCCAAGGCCTGTGAAGAACCAACGTTGCCAACCCCCCGCTGTGGCGAGGAACGAAAACGCCGCGCCTTCGTTGTGTACGCGCACGATGTTGAAAAAGCCAGTGACCGGAAAGCCTTCACCCAACTGATACGTGCTGACGATGAGCACTTTGGTGAATTGATCGGCGATCAACACCAACGCGGCAATACCGAGCCACACCCAATACGAGGTGGTGTTGCGAATGAAGGTGTGGCGTGCCATCCGTGCGTTCTTTCGTGCGCTCTTTAGGCGAAGTGACGCACTTCACCGTCGCCATGCAAGTTGCTGTCGCAACGGCCACACAGCGTGGGATGGGCGGGGTTGTGACCCACGTCATCGCTGTAGTGCCAGCAGCGTTCGCACTTGGTGGCTGCGCTGGCGTTGACTTCCACGGTCAAGCCTTCACCTTTTGCCAAAGTGACTTTGGAGGTGATGAACACAAACTTCAAGTCGTCGCCCAGCGAGGCCAGCGCGTCATACGCTGCGCCATCGCAGTGGATGACCAACTCCGCTTGCAACGATGCGCCCACCAGACCTTCGGTGCGTTTGTTCTCAATTTCTTTGTTGGCGATTTCGCGCACTTGTTGCACGGCATGCCACTTGTCCATCAATGCCGCATGGCTGGCACCGAGGTCGGTGAAGGTTTCCAAGAAGATGGATTCCGACTTGCCAAACGTGGTCCATGCTTCTTCCGCGGTGAAGCTGAGGAACGGGGCCATCCAACGCAGCATGGCGTGGGTGATTTGGTGCAACGCGGTTTGTGCGCTGCGACGCGCGAGCGACTTAGGTGCTGTGGTGTACAGGCGGTCTTTGAGCACGTCCAAATAAAACGCACCCAAATCTTCCGAGCAATACAGCTGCAACTTCGACACCACGGGGTGGAACTCGTACTTGTCGAAGTGGCTCAAGATGTCGGCCTGCACTTGCGCAGCACGCGACAGCGCGTACTTGTCGATTTCCAACAAGTCGTCAAACGCCACCGCGTCTTTGGTTGGGTCAAAGTCACTCACGTTGGCGAGCAAAAAGCGCAGCGTGTTGCGGATGCGGCGATACGCATCGACCACGCGAGCCAAGATTTTGTCGTCGATGTTGAGGTCGCCCGAGTAGTCGGTAGACGCGACCCACAAGCGCACGATTTCGGCACCCATTTTGTCGCTCACTTCTTGCGGCGCGACGGTGTTGCCCAAGCTCTTGCTCATCTTGCGGCCTTGGCCGTCAGTGGCAAAGCCGTGGGTCAGCAGGCCTTTGTAGGGCGCGCGGTCGTACAAGGCGCAGCCCAACAGCAAGGAACTGTGGAACCAGCCACGGTGTTGGTCGTGGCCTTCTAAATACAAGTCAGCCTCTGGGCCTTGCGCATGGAAAGGTGCGCGGTCGTAGGCATCCTTGTGGCTGCCGCGCAGCACGTGTTGGAAGGTGGAGCCTGAGTCAAACCACACCTCCAAGATGTCGGTGCTCTTGGTGTAGCTGGCAGCATCGTCACCGGGCTGGTTGAGGATGTCTTCCACCGTCACGAGGCTCCAGGCTTCGATGCCGCCTTGTTCCACGATGTCGGCCGCTTGGTCCATGATGGCCATGGTGCGTGGGTGCAACTCGCCGCTGTCTTTGTGCAAGAAGAACGGCACGGGCACCCCCCAGCTGCGTTGGCGCGAGATGCACCAGTCGGGGCGGTTGGCAATCATGTCGCGCAAACGTGCGCGGCCGTTTTCGGGGTAGAACTGGGTTTGGTCAATCGCGTTCAAGGCGAGTTCGCGCAATGACTTGCTCGACTTGTCGGTGATGAACTTGCCCGTGGTTTTTTCGGTGGTGCTGTCAAACGCATCCATGCGGATGAACCACTGCGCTGCTGCGCGGTAGATGACGGGCGTTTTGTGACGCCAGCAGTGTGGGTAGCTGTGTGTGATGGTTTGGGTGGCCATCAAGCGGCCCGCGTTTTGCAGCGCCTCCAGAATGACGGGTACAGCTTTCCAAATGTGTTGACCACCGAACAGTGGGAAGTCAGCGGCATACGCGCCATTGCCTTGCACGGGGTTCAAGATGTCGGTGTACTTCATGCCGTTGGCCATGCATGAGTTGAAGTCATCCACGCCGTAGGCGGGGGCGCTGTGAACGATGCCTGTGCCGTCGGCTTCACCCACATAGTCGGCCAAGAACACGGGGGCGGTGCGTTGGTAACCCGCGTCGACATGGGCGAGTGGGTGGTTGAATTCGATCAAGCCGAGCTTGTCGCCTTTGGCGGTGGCAACGACCTTGCCTTCGAGCTTCCAACGCGCCAAGCATTTCTCTGCCAATGAGGCTGCGCACACGAACAAACCACGCGCGGTATCGACCAAGGCGTAGTCAATCTCGGGGTGCATGTTGAGGGCTTGGTTGGCTGGGATGGTCCACGCGGTGGTGGTCCAAATCACGGCAAAGGCTTCTTTGTCGAGCTTGGGCAAACCAAACGCGGCAGCCAGCTTGTCGGGTTGGGCACACAAGAAAGCCACGTCAAGCGTGTCGCTTTTCTTGTCGGCGTATTCAATTTCAAACTCGGCCAATGACGAGCCGCAGTCAAAGCACCAGTACACGGGCTTCAAGCCACGGTAGACAAAGCCACGCTCCATCACGCGTTTGAAGGCGCGCAGTTGGCCAGCTTCGTTGGCGGGGTCCATGGTGCGGTAGGGGCGCTCCCAGTCGCCCAACACGCCCAAACGTTTGAAGTCTTCGCGTTGTTGGTCAATTTGTTCGGTGGCAAACGCGCGGCTCTTGGCTTGCATGTCGTCACGGCTGAGTTTGCGGCCATGCAGTTTTTCGATGGCGTTTTCGATGGGCAAACCATGGCAGTCCCAGCCGGGGATGTATTGCGCATCAAAGCCGCCCAACTGCTTGGACTTGACGATCATGTCTTTGAGCACTTTGTTCAGCGCGTGGCCGATGTGCAGCTTGCCGTTGGCGTAGGGCGGGCCATCGTGCAACACAAACAGCGGTGCGCCTTGGCGGGCAGCGCGGAGTTTTTTGTACAAGCCTTGCTCGTTCCATTGCTTGGCCCACGCGGGTTCGCGTTTGGGCAAGTCACCCCGCATGGGGAACGGGGTGTCCATCATGTTGAGGGTGGCACGGTAATCGGTGGCTTTGTCTGTCATGGCGATCTCAGGTCGGAGGCATTAAGAGGGGCTGGCTGCCAAAACCCAACGGTGGGCAGCCAGCTAAATCAGGCAGGTGCGGGGCAGTGTGCAGCAAGAGGGGCTGCACGCCCCATCAAATTCGGGCTGCGAGCCAGGCGCGCGCGTTGTCGCAGTCTTGGTGTATGCCTTGCATCAAGGCGTCCAGACCGTCGTACTTCAGCTCGTCGTGTAATTTGTGCAGCAGTTCCACGCGAATGATTTTACCGTAGCCCCCCTCGGCGCCTAGGCTGTCGGGCCAGTTGAGGCAATGGGTTTCCAGCAGCACGCGCCCACCGTTCACATCAGTCGGGTCGAGCGAGGGCCGAATGCCCAAATTGGCCACACCGGCCAAAGGCTGCTCGGCCAAGCCATGCACCTGCACCACGAAGATGCCGCTGGCAGCGGGCTTCCAGTGGCTGAAGCGCAGATTGAGCGTGCGGCAGTTGAGCTCGCGGCCCAGCTTGCGGCCATGCACCACATGGCCCGAAATGGCATAGGGGCGGCCCAGCAACTGCGCCACCTCCTGCATGTTGCCTCGGCCCATGGCCTCGCGCACGGCAGAGCTGGAGACGCGCAGGTTTTTCACCTCGTAGCTGTTCATGCGGGCCACGTCAAAGCCGTGCACCGCACCGGCAGCGTCGAGCATGGCGTAGTCGCCGGCGCGTTTGGCGCCAAAGCGGAAGTCGTCACCCACCAGCACGTATTTCACGCCCAGACCTTTGACCAACACCTCGTCGATGAAGGCCTGCGGCTGTTGCGACGCAAAGGCTTGGTTGAACGGCAACACCACGCATTGGTCCACACCGCAAGCGGCCAGCTCGTTGAGCTTGTCGCGCAGCGTGGCGATGCGGGCGGGGGCCAGGTCGGGTTGTTGGTGCTGCTCGGCAAAGAAGTCGCGCGGGTGGGGCTCAAACGTCATCACGCAACTGGGCACGCCGCGGTGACGCGCCTCGTTTTTCAACAGGGCCAGCATGGCTTGGTGGCCACGGTGTACGCCGTCAAAGTTGCCAATGGTCAAGGCGCAAGCCTTGGCCAATTGCGGGTGATGAAAGCCTCGAAAAATTTGCATAGCTTGGGTGAAACGCGACAGACCTAAAACTGTCACTCAATAAAGGTATATTGTCTGCGATAGATGTGCATTCCCGAACGGTCGTTGAACAAGCGAATGGAGGTGAGGTGTGAAGGTCTTGAAACTGTCTGCCCAAGGGCTACCGCAGTCGTGGATTTCGCTGGAACAAGCGGTGATTCACTACGCAGCTGACGAAGTGCGCTGGGAATCTGGCGGCGAAGTCGCGGTGTTTCATGGCGGCACCAATGCCATCACGGGGCAGCAGTCCATCATCGTGGTCAACAGCATCATCGGCACCAAGGGTGTGCCCAACATCAACCCGTTTGATTTGAAATCGGGCCTGACCAACGACAAGCTCTTCAGCCGTGACCGCAACATCTGTGCGTACTGCGGCGACCACTTCGTTGAGTCAGAACTCACCCGCGAACACATTCGCCCCGTGGGTCAAGGTGGCCCCAACGTATGGATGAATGTGGTGACAGCGTGCAAATCGTGCAACCACCGCAAAGGCAACCGCACACCTGAGCAAGCGCGTATGCCGCTGCTGTACACGCCTTATGAGCCTTCGTTGTGGGAGGACTTCATCTTGCGCAACCGCCGTATCTTGGCGGATCAGATGGAGTTTTTGATGGCGCATGTGCCTAAGAGTTCGCGGCTTCTGGCTTGAGCTGTCGTGTCGGGCGGATGTTCCGTATCTTTGCGTGAGTTTTTATTCATCAAAATTTAGGTGAATCGCTCAAAGTGGCTTGAGTGATTGGCTAAGCTGAGTTCGTCCATTGCGAGTTTGTTCGCGATGTCAATCGAATTCCATGACTGACAAAAATTTTCATGCAAGTGTTCAGCTGATTCTTCAATCGTCGTTGGCTGGGCGACCGCATCACGAGTACGTCTTGTCGCTGGGTGCTACGCCTGCGTATTTGATTGAGCATGCAGGTTTTCCTGCGCTTGACTTGGTGATCAAAGGTTCAGCCGTTGACAAGGCGCACTTCGATCATGGCATTTCAAAATCTATGTTGTATCGATTGGCGGACATCATCGCTTCGCCCAAAGCGCTTTACAGGTCTGCAACGATTCAGAACTCTGCAGTGGTCATCACATTTGAGGTGAAGGGCGATGCGCCGATTTTGATTCCCCTGCATGCCAACAAGTTGGTGGGGCGTTCTCGTGTCAACGTGGTTGCTAGTGTTTACAACAAAGAAGCCACGGTCGAACAGCGTTGGGCTAATGCGGGTTTAAAACTCTGGAGCAAATAAAAAAGTCCCCAGTTGACGCGACATTTCGGCTCTGATTGCCTGGTGTGGTTGGTCAGCTGGAGACTGGGTGCAATTTTATTGCAAGTTCTGAAATGACGTCAACAACTCCGCCACTGCCTTCGGATAAATCAAATGCTCCTGGGTCAACACCCGCGCGGCCAATGTGTCCGCGGTGTCGTCCGGCAGCACGGGTACCACGGCTTGGGCGAGGATGGGGCCGTGGTCTAGTTCGGCGGTGACGAGGTGCACGGTGGCGCCGGCAAATTTGCAGCCCGCTTCGATGGCGCGTGCGTGCGTGTTGAGGCCCGTGAAGGCAGGCAACAGCGAGGGGTGGATGTTGATGAGCCTGCCTTCGTAATGCTCCACAAAGCCCGGGGTGAGGATGCGCATGAAGCCTGCCAGCACCACGAGGTGGGGCTGGTGTTTGTCGATTTCTGCCATCAAGGTGGCATCAAAGGCTTCGCGCGGCTGGGGTTCGCCAGCGAAGGCTTTGTGGTCGACCACTGAGGTTGCGATGCCGTGTTGTTTGGCAAAGACCAAGCCTTCGGCGTCTGACTTGTTGCTGATGACGGCGCTCACACGGGCGTTGAGGCGTTTGGCCCAGTTGTGTTCTTCGGCAGTGCGCACGATGGCGCTCATGTTGGAGCCGCTGCCAGAAATCAAGATGACGATGTTTTTCATTGCGGCAGATTATCGTGGGGCGCTCTGAGTCGCTGCATACAAGGCTCAGTTGATTTTGACAAAGCGTGGCTGCATCACGCCGTCAATCAACACCTGTTCGCTGAACATCGCGGCAGGGCGCACCCACAGGCCGTGGGCGCCGTAGAGGGCGCGGTAGACGGTCATGGGTTCTAGCGTTTCGCTGTGGCGTGCCGTGCCGATCACCTCGTATTGACCGCCTTTGTAGTGGCGGTACAGGCCGATGGGAGTTTCTTGCAGTGGGGGAAGGTCTTGGTCGTTCATAGGATGGGACAATACACCCTATGCATCCAAAAGCCCTTGTTGAAGCTTGTACTGAGCTTGTCCGCCTCACTTTGAAGTTTGACCACCCTGCTGATTCAGTGGTGTCTAAGTTTTTCCGTGACTACCGTAAAACCTATGCCTTCGGCCCACGCGAGCGCGCGGCCTTGGCCGAAACCGTCTACAACGTGTTGCGCAATAAATTGCGCTATGACCACTTTGCGCCCTCGGGCTCAGGCCCCAAAGAGCGCCGCTTGGCCATCCTCGGCTTTGCCCAACACCTGAAAGAGCAAGCACCTGCCAAGGCCGCACCCAAGAGCGCCAAGCACGCCAGCAACAACCCGCTCGACTTTTTGATGGGCGCGCTCAACAAGCAAGAGGCCGCTTGGCTCGAAGCCTGCGAAGCGGTCAACCCTGCTGACCTAATGGAGCGCCACCGCCACAACATGCCCGAGTGGTTGGTCGAGCCCCTCAAAGCCCAAGTGGGGGAGGGTTTTTGGCCGTTGGTCGAACGCCTCAACGGCGGTGCGCCGCTGGACTTGCGCGTGAACACCTTCACCGACAAGCGCACCGATGTGCAGCACGAGTTGCAGTTGGCTGGCATTCAGGCTGTGGACACACCGTTCTCGCCTTGGGGTTTGCGCATCGAAGGCAAGCCTGCGTTGAGCCAGCTCGATGCGTTCGCGCGTGGTGCGATTGAAGTGCAAGACGAAGGCTCGCAGTTGTTGGCCCTGTTGCTCGACGCCAAGCGCGGTGAGATGGTGGTGGACTTTTGTGCGGGCGCGGGCGGTAAAACGCTGGCCATCGGCGCATCCATGCGCAGCACGGGTCGTTTGTATGCGTTTGACACCTCGGGTCATCGCTTGGAGTCGCTCAAGCCGCGTTTGGCGCGCAGCAAGCTGTCCAATGTGCACCCCTCTGCCATTGCGCACGAGCGTGACGAACGCGTCAAGCGTTTGAGCGGCAAGATTGACCGTGTGTTGGTGGATGCACCTTGCTCAGGTTTAGGCACCTTGCGTCGTAACCCTGACCTCAAGTGGCGTCAATCGCCCAAGGCTGTGCAAGAGCTGACCGAAAAACAAACCTCCATCTTGGCCAGCGCTGCGCGCTTGGTGAAGTCGGGGGGGCGTTTGGTGTACGCCACGTGCAGCGTGTTGCCCGAAGAAAACGAGGCCATTGCCCAAGCCTTCAGCGCGGCCCACCCCAACTTTGTACCGTTGTCAGCAGCCGACACCTTGACTGAGTTGAAAGTAGCCAATGCAGCCTCGCTTTGTACAACGGACGGGTTGTATTTGCGCCTTTGGCCCCATCTACATGCCACAGACGGTTTCTTCGCTGCGGTTTGGGTAGCCAAATAAGGCCTCAAACTTTAAAATTAACGGTTAATTTCCACGAGTTGAAAGATAGACATGTTGTTACCCAATTGGGCTTGGCTTGATGCCATGTTGAACTGGCTGAGCTATGGTTTGCTGCATTTTTCTGGCTGGCAAGTTTTCATCGTCACCATGGTGCTCACACACATCACCATCGCCAGCGTGACCATTTATTTGCACCGCCACTCCGCGCATCGTGCTTTGGATTTGCATCCAGCGGTGTCCCACTTTTTCCGTTTCTGGTTGTGGTTGACCACCGCCCAAGTGACCAAAGAGTGGACCTCCATTCACCGCAAGCACCACGCCAAGTGCGAGCAAGCCGAAGACCCACACAGCCCGCACGTGCACGGCATCAAAACCGTGTTGTTCACGGGCGCAGAGCTGTACCGCAAAGAAGCTGAAAACCTCGAAACCCTTGAGCGTTTTGGCCACGGCACCCCTGATGACTGGATTGAACGCCACCTCTACACCCCCCACTCGGTGTGGGGTGTGGCCTTGATGCTCATCATCAATTTGGCTTTGTTCGGTGCGTTGGGCCTGACCGTGTGGGCTGTGCAGATGATGTGGATTCCTGTCACAGCGGCCGGCATCATCAACGGTGCCGCGCACTACTGGGGTTATCGCAACTTTGAGGCGCCAGACGCCAGCACCAATATTTCGCCTTGGGGCATCCTGATTGGTGGCGAAGAGTTGCACAACAACCACCACACTTACCCCACCTCAGCCAAGTTGTCGGTCAAGCCCTATGAGTTCGACTTGGGTTGGTTGTACATCCGCATCTTGGAAACCGTCGGTTTGGCGACGGTTAAGAAAACGCCCCCCAAGCTGGCCTTTGGTGACATCAAACCTGTGGCCGACGAAAAGACTTTAGAAGCCGTCATTGCCAACCGCTACGAAGTGATGGCCAATTACGCCGCCCAACTGCGTTTGGCCATGAAGCAAGAGCTCGACAAGATGAGCACCTTGCCCGCTGACGCTGTGTTGACTGCCGCCAAGCGCTGGATGCACCGCGATGCCGAGAAGGTGCCCGCCGCAGTGGTCGGACAGCTGGCCCAGGCCCGCGCGGTTTTGCCGGACGTGGACACCATGGTGAAGATGCGTGAAGAGCTGCGCCAGTTGTGGCTCAACACCCACCACAACCGTGCGCAATTGGCGCTCGACCTGCAAGCTTGGTGCAAACGCGCCGAGACCAGTGGCATTGCCGCCTTGCAAGAGTTTTCCATGCACTTGCGTGCTGTGCGCGTGTAAATTTTTCTCTTAAGGGAGAGGTGCTTTTGCCCTCTAGCTAAGGCACCGTTTATTTTTTTGAGAGCACTCGATATTTGTCGACTTGTACTGCAGCCGCTTGCCAGTTTAATTTATCGATTGCATCGCTGATAGCTTCGTACATGACCTTATCCGCTGTAGGTTGACTAGCCATTGAGGTATTTACAGTTGTAGAAATTCCTACTTCATCGCTAATGATGTTTGTCTCAGATATCAAGCTAACTGCTGCCCATCCGACATTAACACCGCTTAATACCGCAGCCTTTGCAGTTACATTCAAACCTAATTTATATTTGTTGAGCAAGGCACATTGATTGTCGGAAACGGGCCAGCCTCCATTCTGTTTGACAACAGCACGAACATTCGCTGTTGCGGCGTTATTAACCGTGCAGCACTGCGCTGTGCAGCTAATGAAGGCAAGTGTTAGCGCAGCGAGCTTTATAAAGAAATTTGAAGCCACAATACCCTCCTTAAATTGAAAATATTTTACTTAAGTTTTAATTTTTAAATGGGGTCTGACAATAAAAAACCCGCCTAGGCGGGTTTTTTTATTGGGCCAGTCTGAATTACTTCAGTTTGGTTTCCTTGTATTCAACGTGCTTGCGAGCTTTGGGATCAAATTTCATGATCAACATTTTCTCGGGCATTGTTTTCTTGTTTTTGCTGGTCGTGTAGAAGTGACCTGTG
>Ga0228700_1000066_pt1 | contig 110708 bp, 112 predicted proteins | sample McNCre317_Aug_MG_FD_178019 | JGI IMG/M metagenome (GOLD analysis project Ga0228700, IMG submission 178019) | Freshwater microbial communities from McNutts Creek, Athens, Georgia, United States - 3-17_Aug_MG | ecosystem: Environmental > Aquatic > Freshwater > Creek | place: USA: Georgia...
ACTCCTTCCCATCCCGAACAGGACAGTGAAACGCCTTAGCGCCGATGATAGTGCGGATTCCCGTGTGAAAGTAGGACATCGTCAGGCTTCTACAGCCAAAACGCCCCACCAATCGGTGGGGCGTTTTTCTTTGTGCGCTCGAAATCTGGTGTCAGCCAGAACCCAGACTTCCACTTTTGATGGGGGCCTCTACAGAGACAGCTCAAAATGGTCTTCAGGACAACTGAACCAAGACACGTCCACCTTCGATCTTGACGGGCCAGGATTTCACCGGTTCGGTGGCGGGGCCGCAGCTGACGGTGCCATCGCGCAGATTGAACATGGCCTGGTGGTACGGGCATTCGACCTGGTGACCTTCCACGAAGCCTTCGCACAGGCGGGCATCGCCATGTGAGCAAAGGTTGTCAATGGCGAAGACCTCGCCTTCGACACTGAAAAGGGCAATGTCCCGACCGTCAGCGTTCACGGCCACGCCTGCGCCATCGAACAAATCGGCCTGCGCGGCCACGTCAATCCAGTTGTTCATGTTCAGATCGGGTAGATGATGGAATTGGGGATCATTTCGCTGTCGTAAATGCACAGACGCTCGGCAAATTTCAGACCTTCAGCCGTCAGCACGATGGTGTCAAGGTAGCGTCCCACATTGAACACAGTGCTTTCCTTGTCGAATTTGGTGCGGAACACCGCGTAATTGGCTTCGCTGTGAATGGCGCCATCGACCACCTGCCGCACAATGGGTGCACCTACAACATGGCGTTGGTAGTAGGGGTCGTGGTAAAGGGTTTCCTGGATGCCGTAGACGCGGTCCTTGAGCATGCCTTTGCTGGTCAGGGCCAATGTGGCCAGCGGGAATCCGCGCTCATGGTTCTCGCGAGGCTGAATCTTGTACACGCATTGCTCGGTAAAAAACTCAGGCCACAAATCCCATTGCCCGCTGTCCACAGCGGCGGCGTAGTCGGCGTAGAGTTGTTGGATGCGGAACCATGTGGGCATATCAACCATGATCAGGCCTCCATCACTTTGCGCCAGTATTCATACATGCCACGGATCAGGGTTTCCGTCACCATGTGGTCCGTCTCGCCCACCTCCCTGCCGCCCAATTCGGCCAGCGCGCGGTGTTCTGGCTTCGACTCGAAAGCCTGTTGCGAAAACTCGATGACTTCACCGTCGTCGGCGCTCACAAAACCAGCAGGGCCAAACAGATTGGCCTGGCGCAGACGGCGCTGGTGCATCTCGTCGGAGTCGTCTTCAAAGCCAAAATGTGTCCAGACGAAATCAAAGGCGCCGTGGCCATCGGGCTGGATGTGGCGGGTGGACACGCTGTTGACCTGCTGCTGAAAGACCACGCTGGGAAACAGCGTGGTCATGACCGCAGTAGGCATGGTGCTGGTCTCACCGCTTTGCGTCGTTGTGTCATGCATCTGCCACCAAGGCTCGGGCACGATGTCCAGGAAGCTTGGATCGTTGAGCTGCATGCTCTCTTTGAAGCTGCTCACCTGGGTAACTTGTGACGCCTGTCCGCTGGCCTGGCCTGCGCTGCCGCGCGTCGAAATCATGGCCGCATGGCGGTGGTGTGCGTCCATGCGCAACTCGGATTTGTTGTCGGCACGCCAAAGCCCGAAAGTGACGAACCAGGTGTGCAAAAGACCCGGGTGGTAAGGGTCTTTGATGTTTTCCTGCATCAGCTTCCAGTTGCCCGGAATGCGCTGGCGGTTGTAACCAAGGATCTTGAGCTGGCGGCCGTTGAAAAGGCGGTCAAAGTAGCGCAGGATGGTGGGACCCATGTAGTCTTCAAGCGATTCCACCGCGTGGTCGAACGACGCAAACACCACGCCGCCGCGCGTGGCCACCTTCAGTGGCGTCAGGCCATGCTGCTTGGGATCAAAGTCAGCAGGCATGCCGCCGTTGATCTTGCCGTCCTGGCGCACGCCACGGCGAAAGGGCACCCCCTGCAACTGACCGTCCAGCGCGTAACTCCACTGGTGGTAGGGGCAGACAAACTCCTTTTTGTGGCCATGGCGCTCACGGCAAAACGCCATGCCCCGGTGGGCGCAGACGTTCTCCACCACATGGACCTGGCCATCTGCGGCGCGCGTCATGATGACCGAGCGTTCCCCCACCTTGGTGCGTTTGAAGTCGCCCGGCGTGGGCACCTCGGCTTCCAGGCCCACATAACACCAGTGACCACGGTAGAAAAAGCGCTCCAGCTCTTTTTTATGGCGGACTTCGTCGGTGTACACGGCAAACGGGATGCGGCTGGTGCCTTCCGTTTCCCACTGAATGGTTTGCTCGCGCATGGTGTCTCCTCAGGGCTGCCGCACATCATCGGCAAGGCATTGAAATTCATCAATCGAAAACGGTCGATAATCGAAATTTGAAATTCAAATAATCAAGCATGGACTTGTCGCGCCTTGACCTGAACCTCTTGCGGGTTTTTCACCACCTGGTGCGCTTGGGGCGCGTGTCCAAAGTGGCGCAAGCCCTGGGCATGAGCCAGCCCGCCGTCAGCAGCGCATTGGGGCGCCTGCGCCAAGCTTTGGGGGACGAGTTGTTTTTGCGCACCCAGCACGGCATGGAGCCCACGCCCTACGCGCTGCAACTGGCCGAACCCGTGGCCTTGGCGCTGGACGGTTTGCAGCAAGCCCTGAACGTGCGCGCCTCGTTTGAGCCGGCCAGCAGCACCCGGCATTTCAGGCTGGCCATGACGGATGTGGGCGAAATGTACTTTTTACCCGTGCTGATGCAGGACGTGGCGCAGCAGGCTCCGGGGGTGACCTTTGAAGTGGTCAGCGTCACCCAGGCCGGCCTGCGCGAAGACATGGCCTCTGGCCGCATCGACTTGGCACTGGGCCTGTTGCCGCAGCTGCAGGCGGGCTTCTTTCAGCAAGCCCTGTTTCGCCAGCCTTATGTCTGCCTGATGCGCGCGGGCCACCCCTTGGCCGCGCAGGCGCACCTGGACCTGGCGTCCTTTGCGCAGGCCGAGCATGTGCGCGTATTGGCCGAAGGCACGGGACATGGGCGCCTGGACGCTGCGCTGCAGCGCCTGGGGGTGCAGCGCAGCGTGCGCCTGACGGTGCCGCATTATGTGGCGCTGGGCGATGTGTTGGGCCACAGCGACATGCTGGCCACCGTGCCCGAACGCTTTGCGCAGCGCGTGGTCGCGCCCTTTGGCCTGCGCGCGTGCCCCTTGCCGGTGGACGTGGAAGGCAGTGCCATTCACCAGTTCTGGCACGGCCGCCTGCACCGTGACCCCGGACACCAATGGTTGCGTCAACAATTGGCGCGCTGTTTTGGTGACACACCCAGTGCCGCGCAAGAAGCACCCGTCTGACCCCGGGGCTTGGCGTTGGCCGCCCGGCACAGGGGCGGTCTCTACAATCGGTGCATGCTGAAATTCGACCTGCTCAAGACCGACCCGTCCAGCCACGCCCGCCGTGGCGCGCTGACCCTCAACCATGGGGTGGTGCAGACGCCGATCTTCATGCCGGTGGGGACCTATGGCACCGTCAAAGGGGTGATGCCGCGCAGCCTGCACGAGATGGGCGCGCAGATCATTCTGGGCAACACCTTTCACCTCTGGATGCGTCCGGGGCTGGACATCATGCAAGGCTTTGGTGGTCTGCATCAGTTCGAAAAATGGGACAAACCCATCCTGACCGACTCCGGTGGTTTTCAGGTCTGGTCGCTGGGCGAGATGCGCAAGATCACCGAAGAGGGCGTGCACTTTGCCAGCCCCGTCAACGGTGACAAGCTCTTCATGTCGCCCGAGGTCAGCATGCAGATCCAGACCATCCTCAACTCGGACATCGTGATGCAGCTCGACGAGTGCACACCGTATGAGACCAAGGGCCATCTGACGACCGAAGCCGAGGCCCGCAAGAGCATGGAAATGAGCCGCCGTTGGGCGCTGCGCTCCAAGGCCGAATTCGAGCGGCTGCAAAACTCCAACGCGCTGTTTGGCATCGTGCAGGGCGGCATGTTCGAGAACCTGCGCCAGGAATCGCTGGACGCACTGGTGGAGATGGACTTTCCGGGCTACGCCGTGGGCGGTGTCAGTGTGGGCGAGCCCAAGGAACAGATGCTGCAGATCATGGCGCACACCCCCCATCGCCTGCCCGCGCACAAGCCCCGCTACCTGATGGGCGTGGGCACACCCGAGGACCTGGTCCAGGGGGTGGCCGATGGCGTGGACATGTTCGACTGCGTGATGCCCACACGCAATGCGCGCAACGGCACCGTGTTCACCCGCTATGGTGACCTGAAACTGCGCAACGCCCGCCACAAGACCGACCCACAGCCGCTGGACCCCAGCTGCGCCTGCCACGCCTGCGCCGGTACATCCGGCGTGTCCTGGGATCAAGGCGGTCGCGAAGGCTTCAGCCGCGCCTACCTGCACCACCTGGACCGCTGTGGCGAAATGCTCGGCCCCATGCTGACCACCATCCACAACCTGCATTACTACCTGAACCTCATGCGCGAGGTGCGCGAAGCGCTGGATGCCGGGCAGTTCAGCGCCTTCCGGGCGCAGTTCAAGAGCGACCGCGCCCGCGGGGTCTGATCAGGGCCCAGGCCATGTCCGACCCGGTGGTGCCGCGCCATGTCCTGCCCGTGCTGGTGCTGGCGCAACTGGCGGGCACTTCCTTGTGGTTTGCGGTCAATGCCGTGATGCCCGACCTGCAGCATGAGCTGGGCTGGCCCGCCAGCGCAGTGGGCGCCCTCACGTCTTCGCTGCAACTGGGCTTCATCGCAGGCACCCTGGTGTTCGCCTTGCTGGCCATTGCCGACCGCTTTCATGCGCGCAATGTCTTTTTGGTGTGTGCGCTGGCTGGCGCCGCTTGCACAGTGGGTGCCTGGGCCATGGTCCGACACTACGAGGCCTTGCTGGCCTGGCGTTTTGCCACAGGCCTGTTTCTGGCGGGCATCTACCCCGTGGGCATGAAGATCGCAGCGCAGTGGTATCGCCACGGCCTGGGTTCGGCGCTGGGCATGCTGGTGGGTGCGTTGGTGCTGGGCTCGGCCAGTGCCCATGGCCTGCGCGCCCTGGCGCACGACCTGCCCTGGCCCAGCATCATGCTGGGGGTGGCCGCGCTGGCCGCGTGCGGCGGCGTGCTGATTTTGCTGCTGGACCATGCCCCCGGCGCCACCGCCCGGGTGAGCACCTTGCAGTGGCGGGCGCTGGCCACGCTGTGGACCGATGCCCATGTGCGCAGTTCGGTGTTGGGCTACTTTGGCCACATGTGGGAGCTCTACACCTTCTGGGTGCTGGTGCCGCTTGTGTTGGCCACACGAATGCAAGGCCCTGCGCTGTCGTGGACGGCGTTTGGTGTGTTGGGTGCGGGTGCACTGGGTTGCGTGGTGGGCGGAAGGCAGGCCTTGCGCTGGGGCAGCGCGCATGTGGCGGGGCTGCAATTGGCCATCAGTGGCTGCTGTTGCCTGCTGGCGCCCTGGCTGGTGCAGGCCCCTGATGCGGTGTTTTATGGCTGGCTGGTGCTTTGGGGCATCACCGTGGCGGGTGATTCCCCGCAGTTTTCCACCTTGACGGCGCGCAACGCGCCGGTGCAGGCGGTGGGCAGCGTGCTGACCCTGACCAACAGCCTGGGTTTTGGCATCAGCATTGTCAGCATTTTGTTGTTCGTGACGCTGGCCGAGCAGCTGCCTTTGGGCTGCTTGCTGCTGGGCCTGGCACCGGGCCCCGCATTGGGGCTGTGGGCTTTGTGGCCCTTGGTGGTGGCCGAGCGCCAAGGCCGCTGAAGCCGTGCGGGCTCAGCCCCGGCTGCGGCTGCTCTTGGGGGTTGCGGGCTTCTGGCGCTTGGCCGTCGTGGATGCGGCTTTGGCCGTGGGCTTGGCGGCTGGTTTGGCTGCGGCCTTGCCCGCAGCTGGACCGGCAGCTTTGGACGAAGGCGCCGCCGCTGCCGCGTCCTGGGCCTTCATGGCTTGCGCGGCCACGTCTTGCATGGCCGACGAAGCGATGTTTTGAAACTGCTGTGTGAGCGAGCCCCACCACTGCATCGGGTCAACTGCCGCGGTCGTCGCGCCCTTGCTGGCAGTGGCCTTGCCACGCGAGGGCTTGGCGGACGACTTGGCACGGCTTTCAGACGCTGCTGGCGCTGCTTCTGCGGTGGCTTCGGGCTCGGGTGTTGGCGCTGGTGCGGGTGCGGGGGCTGATGGCGGCGACGGCGTGGCGGCTTCAGGGGCTCGGGCGGTGAACGCCTTGGCCAGCTCGCTCATGTTGACGTTCATGCCTTGCAGGGTGGTGAGCGTCATTTTCTGGACTTCAAGGGCCTGGATGGTGGCCTTGAGCGCGGTGCCGTTTTGTTCTAGCCAGAACTGCACCGCTTTGAGTTCCTGGATGCGTTTGTCCAACTCTTCCACGCTGAGCGTGGGCGCCACCCAGCTGGACATGCCGGGGATCGCGCTGCCGGCTGCCGATGGCTGGCCGGCCGACTTGGCCAGGTTTTGCAGAAAGTCAAAACCGGGAACGAATTTGCCGAAACCGAAAGCCGAGTTGTCGCTCATGGTGTCTCCAGGGGGAAGGCGGTGGCCGGATTAGACCAGAGCAGAGACCTCGCCAAACTGACAAATCCGGCCCTGGAGTGCGCTTTCAGTGCTTGTGTGCCCCGTGTTCGTGCGCGCCCGATGCCGGCATGCCGGTGGTCACGGGCACGCTGATCTGCTGCTGGCTTTGCACACCCTTGGCATCCCTGAAGGTCAGGGTCAGGGCCACGCTGGCGTCTTTGCTCAAAGGGGCTTTGAGGTCCATCAGCATCAGGTGAAAGCCGCCGGGCTTGAGTTCGACCGCCTGCTGGGCAGGCAGGTTCAGCGCGGGCAGGGCGCGCATTTTCATCACGCCTGCGTCCATTTTCATCTCGTGGATTTCGGCCACGCCCGCCACCGGGGTGGACACGGCCACCAGCTGGGTGGCTTGTGTGGCCGTCAGGGTCATGAAGGCGCCGGTGGCTTGTTGGCCCTGCACGGTGGCGCGGGCCCAGGCCTTGTCCACCTTGACCTGTGCCCAGGCCGAGGATGTGGCCAGGCCGACCGTGGCGCAGAGCCAGAGGGTGCGAAGCAGTGTGTTCATGGGTGTTTCTCCTTTGGGGGTTCAGTGATTGTGCGCGTTGTGGCCGCTGGTGGGCATCAGTTCCAGTTCGACAGCCGGGGATTTCAGGTCGGCCCATTTCTGGCCTTGGGCGGGCACCTCGGTCCAGTCCAGCTGGCCTTGTGGGCAGATCTGGTGCACCGGCCAGTAAAGCATTCCGGCCTGCTGCGGCAGTGTGGCCACCAGCACGAATTCGTCGTAGTACCCGCTGGGCAGCATGTCGGCTTCGGTCTTGGCGCTCCAGCGGATGCGGGTGGTGTCTTCGCTCACGCTGCGGCCGTGGCTGGTGTAGGGCTGGGCGAGTTTTTCGCGCACCACCTCCAGCGCCCAGCCAGGCTTGGGCATGGGCTTGGCGCCGCGCACGCCGGCAGGCATGACGACCTCGACCACGCGCGTGGGCGAAGTGCCGCAGCCGTGGCCGATCTTGAACGTGGCTTTGTACCCTTGCCCGGCGGTGGCCACCGGGTATTCGAGGGTGACGTGGGCCTGGGCGGCGCTGGTGAGCAGCGTCAGACAGGCGCACAAAAATGGCAGAGGGTGTTTCATCGGGGTGCCTTTCAAAAGCGGGCCTTGAGTTCAGCCGTGTAGCTGCGTTGCGGGTAGGGGTGGAAGTTCCAGTAGGTCTGTCCAGTGAGGTTGTCGATGCCGAAAGCCGCTGTCCACATCGGGTCGATTTGCCAGCGCGCGCGCACGTCCACCGTGGTGAAGGGGCTCACTCCCATGTAGGCGTAGCCGTTGGTGTCGCTGTTGTTCAGTGTGTTGAATTGCTGGCCGCTGTGGCGCAGAGCCACGGTGCTGCTCCATTGGGCATTCCAGCGGTAGGCGGCCAGCAGCGTGGCACGCCAGCGCGGGATGTTGGGCTGGCGTTTGCCGATCGTGTCGCCTGGCGTGTTTACAAACCCGGCGTTCTCGCGGATGGTGGAGTCGGCAAAAGTCATGCTGCCCGAGAGGTCCAGGCCCGGCAACCAGAGGTGGTAGGCGCTGTAGACCGCTTCGAGTCCATGTGTGACGATCAGGCCCACGTTTTGCACGCGGCTGATGTTGCGGTTGGCCGCGCTGTCCCACACGGTTTGCGAATAGATGCCATCGCGTGTGTCTTCGGCAAATGCGGTCAGGCGCCATTGGCGGTGGTCGTCGGTGTGCTCGTAGCTCAACTCCTGTGTCCACGATTGCTCGGGCTTGAGAAAAGGGTCGTTGATGTACTGCGAATTGCTTGTCGATGTGGCGCCATACAGCTCGTTCACGGTGGGCATGCGAACGGCGCGTCCCACCGCGTATTTGACGAAAGCGTCGGAGGTCAGCTGCCAGGACAGCGCACCTTTGGGCGAGACAAAGTGCTCGCTGCGCTGGGCGTAGCCGGTGCTGCTGCTGGCCGAAAAACGGGTGATACCGTCCTGCGCTTGCCAATGCTCCGCACGCATGCCCAGCACGGCGCGCCACTGCGGCGCAAAGCGCCAGGTGTCCTGGGCGTAGAGGCTGCGCATTTGCGTGCGCCCTTCCACCTCGCTGGCCACGCTGCCGGGGCCGTCCGTCGTCCAGTTGCCCGTGATGCTGGACGTCAAGTAACGCAGCTTGTAATGGTCTTGCTGGGCACCGAAGTCCAGCACGTGTTCGCCTTTGAGACCGTCGGGCCGCCAAGTGCCGCGCAGGGCCAGGTTGTTCCAGCCGGAGCCCGCACCATCCGCCATCGTGCCCGCGCCACCTGTGGCGGCCAGGGGCAGAGGGTTGTTGCTGGCATTGCTGCGTTTTTCGTCTTGACCGTAGTCGTAGCGGCTGGCCGCCACCTCCCAGTCGAACACGCCTTGGGTGCGGCTTTTGACCGACAGGCCCTGCAGGGTGTGCCGCAGGGTTTCGTTGCTGAGAGGAAAGTTGCCCCCGGTGTAAACCGTTTGACCGTTGGCATCGCGCAGGTCGCTGCTGGGGCGGCCCTGCGAGGTGTTTTGCCAGCTGGCCAGGGTGTAGCTGGCGCGCACCGTGGGGCTGAAGTCGTAGGCCAGTTTGGCCTTGGCATGGTCTTGCACGGTGTGGTACTGCGTGGCCGTGCCCAGGATGTACCAGCGCGCGTTGTATTTGTCCTGTGCGGCAACTGCCCCGCTGGCTGAGGGCGCGGATGCGGATGTCACCAGGGTCAGAGGCTGCCCCTGGCTGTCGGTACGGGCCAAGTCCAGCCGCCAGGCCCAGTCGCCCGCACGACTGCCCAACGATGCACTGGATTGCCAGCCGCCATATGTCGCATGGGTGTTGTAGAGGTCAAAGGGCTGGTGGGTGTAGCCGACCTTCACCGAGCCTTCGAACTTGTCGGGCATGCGTGTCGTGTAGTCCACCACCGCCCCCACCGAGTTGCCGGGGTGGGCGGCCGAGAAGGGGCCGTACATCACATCCACCCGCTCAATTTCGTCGGGTGTGACCATGCCCCAGCGTGGCGGAAAGCCCAGGCCGCTGACGCCATTGCCCAGGTAGTTCGACAGCAAAATGCCATCGGCATACACCGCTGAACGTGCACTGTTGCCGGTGCCCGAGGCCCGGCTGGAGAGGATGGCGTGGTTGTAGTCGCCCTCGTAGCGCTTGCGCACCAGCAGGCTGGGCAAGTACTTGAGCGCGTCTTCGCTGTCGGTGGCGTTGACCTGCTCTGCCAGTTGGCGTGCCGTGATGCTTTCCATCGTGGCCGGGATCTGGGTGGGCAGCGAGCTGGGGTTGCTGGCGGTGATGGTCACGACGCCTGCGTCTTTGTTGTGGTCGGCGAAGGCGCCGGGGCTGATGGCCAGCAGTGGGGCCATGGGCCAGGCCAGGGCGATGGCCCTGAGCGCGAAATGCGTGTGCATGAAAAAACCCTGAAAAGAATGCGGACGGTGCGCGCAGGCCGTGGCAGGCACGGCGCTGGGCGCAGGCAGCGAAGCTCAGTTCAGGACAGGGGGGCCGCGTGGCGGCAGCGGGGCGCCGGTGATGCCGGCCATGTGCGCCGCAGGCAAAGTCTGCAAGGCATGGGCCAGGGCACTGGGGGGCTCAAAAGTCAATGCCTGGGGTGCAGGCGGGGTGATCACGGGGGCGCACAGCGGACAGTCCATGCTGGCGCTGGGCTGGGCGGCGTTGCCGTCATCACTGTCCATCACCATCTTCATGCCGCCCATGGCGGTACACACCATTTGACCGCTCGCCGGTTTGACCAAGGGCGAGGCCACAGCCGCGCCGATGAACAGTGCAAACCACACCAGCACAAGGCGGGTGAGCCAACGGGCGTTGCGCAAGGTTTGCAGGGCGGTCATGGAGCGGAATTATCGCACCGGAGGCGCTCAGCGCACCAGGCTCACGGCCTTGATCTGCGCCCACACCGTCATGCCCGCTTGCAGCTGCAGCTGGTGCGCGGCGCGGGCGGTCAGTCGCGCCACGATGGGGGTGCCGCTGGCACTCAGCCGCACCAGCACCTGGTGGCCCGAAGGCTCGGGTACCAGCTGTTCGACCACGCAGGGCAGGTGGTTTTGGATGCTGGTGCCGGTGGCGCGTTGCAGGGTAATGCTCACATCGCGCGCCAGAATGCGCATGCGCAGCGGCGTGCCGAAAGGTTCGCCCGTGTGGGCCACCCACAATGCCCCACCGGGCAGCGCCAGTTGGCACAGGCCCCAGGCCGTGTCGTGGCCAGCCACGGTGCCGGTGACCAGTGCGCCCACGTCATCGCCCAGGTGCACCGGCAGGTCAATCGACGACAGGATTTGTGCCACCGGCCCGCAGGCGCGGACCTGGCCCTGGTCCAGCACCACCAGCGTGTCGGCCAGGTGTGCCACTTCTTCGGCCGCGTGCGTCACATACAGCATGGGCACCTGCAAATGCTGGCGCAGGGCGTCCAGCCAGGGCAGCACCTCGCGTTTGCGTGCACCGTCCAGAGCGGCCATCGGCTCGTCCAGCAAAAGCAGCTGCGGCTGCACCGCCAGGGCGCGTGCGATGGCCACGCGCTGGCGTTCACCGCCCGACAGGCTGGCGGTGTGGCGTGTCAGCAAAGCGCCGATGCCCAGCACCTCGATGGCTTGTGCCAGCGCCTGCTTTGCAGCGCTCTGCCGAGCGCGCGGCAGGCGGCGCAGGCCATAGCCAAGATTGCCCTGCACATCCAGGTGCTCAAACAGGCTGGCCTCCTGAAACACCATGCCCAGGCGGCGTTGCCACACCGGGGTGAACAGGCCTGCAGCGTCGTCCTGCCACAGCGCATCGCCCAGCTGCACGCGGCCCTCGGCCCGTTCGAGCCCCGCCACGCTGCGCAGCAAGCTGGTCTTGCCCGAGCCCGAGGCGCCCCACAGCACGGTCACGCCTTGCGCGGGAAGGTCCAGTTGCACCTGCAGGGCAAAGCCGGGGCGCTTCAAGCGCAGGTCAATGTGCAGCGCGGCGCCCATGTCAAGCGCCCCGCCTTGCGGCCTTGCGGCCTTGCAAGCGGGCCAGGCCCACCAGCACCGCAAAGGCAAACACCGCCATGCCGCCCGCAAGCCAGTGGGCCTGTGCGTACTCCATGGCCTCCACGTGGCCGTAGATCAGGGTGGACAGCACGCGGGTCTGGTCCGGGATGTTGCCGCCCACCATCAGCACCACGCCAAACTCGCCCAGGGTGTGGGCAAAGCTGAGCACAGCCGCTGTGATCAAGCCATGGCGTGCCAGCGGCATGGCCACGGTGAGGAGCGCGTCCAAAGGCTTGGCCCCCAGCGTCATGGCCACCTCCAGTGGGCGTGGCCCCATGTCGGCAAAGGCGGCTTGCAGCGGTTGCACTGCAAAGGGCAGGGAGTACACGATGGAGCCCAGCACCAGCCCGGTGAAGGTGAAGGACAGCGTGCCCCAGCCCAGCCATTGGGTGAGTTGGCCCAAAGGTCCATGCGGTCCGAGTGCCACCAGCATGTAAAAGCCCAGCACCGAAGGCGGCAGCACCAAGGGCAGCGTGACCAGTGCGCCCACCGGCTCGCGCCAGCGTGAGGTGGACCGTGCCAGCCACCAGGCCAGTGGCGTGCCCAGCACCAGCAACAGTGCCGTGGTCACGGCGGCCAGGCGCAGGGTCAGCGCCAGCGCGGGCAAGGCACTGGCCACGAATTCGGTGCTGAGCAAGGTGTCGTTCAAGGGGGGCCTGAAAAAGTTAAACCGAGTAGCCGTACGCGCGGATCACGGCGCGGGCGGCATCGGAGCGCAAGTATTGCAGAAGCGCTTTGGCGGCCGGGTTGTCCGCCCCCTGTCGGAGCAGCACCGCGTCCTGGCGGATGGGCTCGTGCAGCGCTGCAGGCACCACCCAGGCCGAGCCCGTGGTGATCTTGCCGTCCTGCATGACCTGTGACAGCGCCACAAAACCCATGCTGGCGTTGCCGGTTTTGACGAACTGGAAAGTTTGGGCAATGTTTTCACCCAGGACAAAGTGAGGCCGCAGCTTGTCGACCAGGCCGCGCTGCTGCAACACCTGCAGGGCCGCCGCGCCGTAGGGCGCCAGCTTGGGGTCGGCCAGGGCCAGTCTGCCGCTCAATGGGGCATTGAGCACGGCGCCCTGTGCGTCCACTGCAGCGTTGTCGGCGCTCCAGAGCACCAGCTGGCCAATCGCGTAGGTGAAGGCGCTGCCCGCCGCCGCCAGTCCTTCCTTTTGCAAGCGGGCAGGCGTTTCATCGTCGGCCGCCAGCAACACGGCAAACGGGGCGCCATGGCGTATCTGGGCGTAAAACTTGCCAGTGGCCCCCACGGACAGAACGGCCTTGTGACCGGTATCGCGCTCGAAGGCCGCCGCGATTTTGTGCATGGGCGCTGCGAAGTTGGCCGCCACCGCCACCTGAACTTCGGTGGCCAGCGCCTGGGCGCCTGTCGCCACGGCCAGCAAGGCGCCCAGGCATTTCAGCGCGAACGTCATGTGTTTCATTCCTGCAAAAGTGAAAGCCATTCTACGCAGCGGCGCTGCCCGACCAGCAGGGGGTGCAGGCGTTTTAAGATGGCCGCAGGAAAACCCTTTGGAGTCGGGTGATGAAGTTTCAAACCCTGGTGGTGTGCATGGGCGCAGCGTTGGGCAGCGCCTGGGTACAGGCGCAAGACCCGCGCCTGGTGCAGCAGGCGCAGCATTGCGCGGTGCTGATGCAGTCGCTGGCGCAGGCCAGCGCCGCGCAGCCCGACGCCTCGCAACGCTGGCAGCGCGCGTCCGACATCCTGTGGGACGTGGCCAGCCAGACGCAAGGACCCGCGACCGCCGTGGCCAGCCTCAAAGCCACCGCGCTGGCGCAAGCGCAGCAAAAGCAGCGCGAACACGCTGACGCTTACCGGGAGGATGTGGTCATGTGTGGTGCTTGGGCCGAAGGCTTTTTGGGCCAGGGGGCGCAGGTGCGCTATGTGCCGGTGTACCCCAAGATCGTGGCGCCTGCGGTGCGTGCCCAATACGAAGCGGCGGCTCGCACCTGGCTGCCCACGCCAGCGCCTGTGCGCTGATCAGGACGCGAATGGCCCGGCCAGGCGCTGGGCTTGCGCCAGCAAATCGGGGGTGTCCACGTCCAGCACGCAGCCCACGTCCTGCAGCGCCAGCAGATGCGGAGCATGGCGCTGCAGCACGGCGCGGGCGCCTTGGTCCCCGCGCAGGGCCAGCAGTTCGTCGCGGCACAGGGCTTGCAGGCCCACGGGGTGCCCGCGCTGGCCCTGCACCGTGGGCGCCACGGTGACGTGCTGTGCCAGGGCCTGGGCCACGGCGCGCAGGCTCTCGGGCCGCAGCAGTGGCAGGTCTGCGGGCAGGATCAGCCAACCCGGGGCATGGCGCGTGGCAGCCACGCCGGTGGCAATGCTGGTGCCCATGCCTTGCACCGCGTGGTGGCGCGTTTCTCGGGCGGTGACCACATGCCAGGGCAGGCCGCTGGCTTGCACCGCGGCCACCACATGCTCCAGCACCGTGCGGGTGCCTCTGGCGGTGGTCAGCAGGCTTTGGAGTTTGTCGGTGTGTCCGCCAGCGGCGCGAAAGCGCTCACCTTGGCCCGCCGCCAACACCAGAACGGTGGGCTTGAACATCACACCGGGCAGGCCGGGGTGCGCCATTCGGTCTGGGCGTCGGTCTCGCTGGAAAAGCTCAGCATGGCGTCGGACACGCCCTTGTTCTTGACCTGCACCAGTTCGGCCACGATGGACACGGCGATTTCGGCCGGTGTCTTGGCGCCCAGGCGCAGGCCCACCGGGCCGTGCAGGCGCGACAGGGCTTCTTCGCTCAGGTCAAAGTGTTCGGCCATGCGCTGTTTGCGCGCTTGCTGGTTGCGGCGTGAGCCGAGTGCACCCACATAAAAAGCAGGCGAGTTGAGCGCCTCCATCAGCGCCATGTCGTCGAGTTTGGGGTCGTGCGTGAGGGCAATGATGGCGGTGTGTGCGTCGGGCTGGATCTCCAGCACCACGTCGTCGGGCATACCGCTCAGGTGTGTCACGCCAGCCAGGTGCCAACCGGCTTTGTATTCTTCGCGGGGCTCGCACACCAGCACGTCGTAGTCCAGGGCCTGGGCCATCTGGGCCACGCTCTGGCTCAGTTGGCCAGCGCCGATCAGCAGCAGGCGCCAACGCGGGCCGAAGAAAGTGGTCAGGCGGCTGCCATCAAACTGCAGGTTTTCGCCGCGCACGGCTGCCCGCAAGTCCACCTGGCCGTCGCTCAAGGTCAGGGTGCGTGCCACCAGCTGGTGGGCGCTGGTGCGGCGCAGCACTTCTTCAATCCAGCCGGTGTCCAGCACCGGTTCTTGCACCAGCCGCAAGGTGCCCCCGCAGGGCAATCCAAAGCGGGTGGCCTCCTCCTTGGTGACCCCGTAGGCCACCATGGAGGGGTGTTGCAGTTGCGCGTATTCGCCAGCCCGGATGCGGGCGATCAGGTCGTCTTCGACACAGCCGCCCGACACCGATCCACTCACGCCCCCGTCGTCGCGCACCGCCAGCAGGGCGCCGGGCGGACGCGGGGCGCTGCCCCAGGTCTCCACCACGGTGACCAGGGTCACGCGGTGGCCAGCCTGTCGCCAGGCCAGCACATCGGAGAGCACGCGCAGATCGAGGCTTTCCATCCGGACCTCCGCGCCGATCAGGCCTGGCGGATCGCGTCGGCCGTGATCGGCAGGCGGCGCACGCGCTTGCCGGTCAGGGCGGCCACGGCGTTGGCAATGGCCGGCACCACCACGGCGGTGGCGGGTTCACCGATGCCGCCGGGCTTCTCGCTGCTCTTGACCAGCACCACATCGACCTGCGGCATCTCGTTCATGCGCAGCGGCTCGAAGTTGTGGAAGTTGGTCTCTTGCACGCGGCCGTTCTTGACCGTGATCTGGTGCTTGAGGCCCGCGCTGATGCCGAACGCCACCGCAGACTGGATCTGGGCTTGCACGGTATCGGGGTTGACCATCATGCCCAGGTCGGCGGCCACGGTGACCTTGTGCACGCGCACGCTGCCGTCCGCATTGAGGCTGACCTCGGCCACCTGGGCCATGTAGGTGTCGTAGCCTTCCATCAGCGCAATGCCGCGCGCACGGCCCTTGGCCACCGGCTTGCTCCAGCCGGCCTTGTCGGCGGCCAGTTTGAGCACGTTGGCAAAACGGGGCTTGCCGTCCAGCAGTTTCATGCGGTACTGGTAAGGGTCTTGCCCGGCGGCCTTGGCCAGCTCGTCCATGAAGCTTTCGTTGGCAAAAGCGTTCATGTTGTGGCTCACGGCGCGCCAGTAGCCCACGCGCACGCCGGTGTCGTGGATGACCAGGTCGTACTGGGTGTTGGGCAGGTTGTAACCCGTCACCGAGGCTTCGGCCATGAAGGGGTCGAGCGTGTCCTTGGGCAGGCCGAAGGCGCGCTGCGTGACCGACTGCGAGGCCACACGGAAGTGCATGGCCACCGGCATGCCGTTGGCATCCAGACCGGCCTTGACGGTGTTGACACCGATGGGGCGGTAGAAGTCATGCGTCATGTCTTCTTCGCGGGTCCAGAGCAGTTTGACGGGCTTGCCCACGGCCTTGGAGATTTCGGCCGCCTGCACAATGAAGTCCAGCTCGATGCGGCGACCGAAACCGCCGCCCAGGAAGGTGGTCTTGAGCGTGACGTCTTCGGGCTTGAGGCCCAGCGCCCCCGCCACGGCGCCTTGTGCGCCTTGCGGGAACTGGGTGGGGCCGGTCAGATGCACCTTGTTGCCTTGCACGTCGGCGGTGAAGTTCATGGGCTCCAGCGGCGAGTGCGACTGCAAGGGGGTGAAGTACTCCGCTTCCATCACGCGGGCGGCCGACTTGAAGGCGGCTGCCACATCGCCTTGCGGCTTGGCAATCTCCAGCACTTTGCCGCTCTTGAGGGCTTCGCGTGTGCCGGCCAGGATGGATTCGTCGCTCAGGGCTGCACCCACGCCCTCGTCCCACTGCACCGTCACGGTGTCCAGGGCTTTCTTGGCGCGCCACCAGCTGTCGGCCACCACGGCCACGCCGTCGTTGATCTGCACCACGTTTTGCACGCCGGGCATGCCTTTGGCCTGGGCGGCGTCAAAGCTCTTGACCTTGCCGCCGATCACGGGGCACTGGCGCAGGGCGGCATAGACCATGCCCGGCACTTTGACGTCCACGCCGAAAGTGGCGGTGCCATTGGTCTTGGCGGGCGAGTCCAGGCGTTTGGTGGCCTTGCCGACGATGCGGAAGTCCTTGGGGTCCTTGATGGACGGCTTCTCGGGCACCGGCAGGCGCGATGCGGCGGCGGCCATCTGGCCATAGGTGGCGCGCTTGCCGCCCGGGCCGGTCAGCACGGCTTTGTCTGCCTTGATGCTGCTCGCGTCCACCCCCCATTCCTGGGCCGCTGCGGCGATCAGCATTTCACGCACCTGGGCGCCGGCGATGCGCAGCTTGGTCCAGCTGTCGCGGATAGAGGTGGAGCCGCCGGTGAGCTGGGCGCCGATCAGGGCATTCACATAGACCGCGGCGGGCGGTGCATCGACCACTTTGATTTGCTTGAGCTCGACGTTGAGTTCTTCGGCCACCAGCATGGGCAGCGAGGTGTAGACGCCTTGACCCATTTCGGAATGGGCCACCAGGATGGTGATGGCGTTGTCGTCCGCAATGTGCACCCAGGCATTGGGGGTGCTGATGGTGCCGGCGGCCATGGCGCCACGTGTCAGCGGCAGGGCAACGCCCATCAGCAGGCCGCCAGAAACGGCGGCAGAGCCTTTGAGGAAGGAACGGCGGGAGGTCGTGGTGGTGTTCATCATGGTGTGGTCTCCTTGCCGGTTCAGGCCTTGCGCATCTGGGCCGCTGCATCCTTGATGGCTGCACGGATACGGGGGTAGGTGCCGCAACGGCAGATGTTGCCGCTCATGGCCGCGTCGATCTCGGCGTCGCTGGGGTTCTTGTTCTTGGACAGCAGGGCAGCGGCGCTCATCAGCTGGCCGCTTTGGCAGTAACCGCACTGGGGCACGTCGTGCTTGAGCCAGGCTTGCTGCAGCGGGTGGCTGTTGTCTTTGGACAGGCCTTCGATGGTGGCGACCTTCTTGCCGGCCACCACGCTGACGGGCGTCTGGCAGGAACGGATGGCCTGGCCGTCCAGGTGCACCGTGCAGGCGCCGCACAGGGCCGCACCGCAACCGAATTTGGTGCCGGTCATGCCGAGTTCATCGCGCAGCACCCACAGCAGGGGGGTGTCTGACTCGGCATTGGCCGAAGCCGCCTTGCCATTGACTTGGAAATTGACGCTCATCCGGGTCTCCTCGTTTGTAAAAAAATGCCTGGGGTGGACTGGGGCTGGCCCGAAGGCCAGGTCGCAAGACGGTGAATCAGGTTTCGTGCCAACCCGAATGGCGTACCAACAGGTACAAAGCCGGGCTGGCTTGTCTCATTTTGAGACAGACGGGTAAAGGGTGCCCTGCGGGTAAACGCGATGTTGTGTCACCTTGGTGCAAAGTGGTGTGTGACGCTCAGAGGGCGGCGACCAGGCGCAGGCCCAGCATCCACTGGCGGGGCAGGCCAGGCTCAAAGTATTGGCCGGAGGCCTGGTTGACGATGACCGAGCCCACGGTGCGGCGGTCGCTCAGGTTGTCGATGCCCACCCAGGCATCGAGCTGGGCGCGGCCCAGGTCGGTGCGGTGGCGCACTTTGAGGTTGAGCACGCTGTAGCCGGGCGCACGCGAGGCCTCGTCGTTCATGTCGCTGGCCCACAGCTGCGAGCGGGCGATCCAGTCCAGCGAGGACGACCAGCCCACCGGGCCCAGGCGATGCTTGCTGGCAAAACCGTGCTGCGACCATTGCAGGGATGCGAACAGTTGCTGCGATGGGATGCCGGGCAGGCGGTTGCCTGCGGCCACGGTGTTGCTGCCCGAGGTGAAGGCGGCGTCGTAGGTGGCTTGCAGCCAGGCGGCCGACAGCTGGCTGCGCCACTGCTCGGCCCAGCGCTGCGACCACGACAGCTCGGTCCCTTGACGGGTGGTGGCCGCGGCATTCTTGTAAGCGGTTTTGCCGCTGGACGAGCTGAGGGTGACGATCTCGTTGTCGGTGCCGATGTGGAACACGGCAGCGCCCAGGCGGGTGGCCGGCGTGGGGGTCCACTTGAGACCGACTTCTTTGTGCTGGCTGCGCGAGGCCAGCAAGCCGGTGTTGAATTTGCCGATCAGGTTACCGCTCTCGACGGTGTAGGCGGCCTCGGCCAGGGTCGGGGTTTCAAAACCCTTGCCCCAGTTGGCGTAAGCGTTCAGGGTGTCGGCGGCGTGCCAGGTCAGGCCCAGCACCGGGTTGGTGGCGCTGTAGTGCACGCTGCCCGTACCGTCACCATCGGTGGCGGGCAGGTGGTCGGTGTTGGCCAGCTGCACGCTGCTGTGGCGCAGGCCTGCGGTCAGCGTCAGTGGCGCCAGGCGCGGGTCCAGGTGCCAGTTGACCTGGGCGTAGGCGTCGCGGTTGCTGGCGCTGTTGTCTTCGTCGCGGGTGAGTGCGCCCGACTTGTCGCCGCCCAGCGTGTCACCGCCTTGCCGGCGCTCGCTGGAGCGGTCCAGGTCAAAGCCAGCCGTCCAGTCCACTGTGCCTTGATCTGCCTGCCGCCAGCGGCCCTGCAGCTGGCCGCCCAGGCCCTGGAACTGTCGGTCCAGCCCGACCCAGGCGCCCTTGTTGGCGGGTTGGGTGGCGCGGCCAGCCTGGTACTGCACATTCTCGCGGGTGCCGGTGTAGGCGCGCAGCTGCGCCTGCAGGTCGGCGTCAAAACGGTGTTCGAGCACAGCGCCCATCTGGTTGTGCTGCACGCTCTTGCGGGTGTTGTTGTCGATGGCGCGGGTCACCACCTGGCGCGGGTCGGCACGCCAGTCGGCCTGCGTCAGCCCCAGCGGGTCTTGTGCCAGCGGCATGTCAAACAGGTTGGCGATCAGTTTGAGTCGGGTGCTGTCTTGCAATTGACTGGTGAGCACGCCGTTGAACTGTTTGCGCTGTGCGGCGCTGTGCTGGCGCCAGCCGTCGGTGCTGAACTCGCTGTAATCGGCCACGATGCCGACCTGGCCCGTGCGGCCACTGATTTGTGCGTCGTAGCGGCGCAGGCCGTTGCCGCCCAATGTGACTTGGCCCAGGCCCTCGGGTTCGGCCCCGGCCTCGCGGGTGAAGGTCTGGATGACCCCTCCGGCCGAGTTGCCGTACAGCTGGGCCAGCGGGCCGGTCAGCACTTCGATGCGTTCGGCCGAGGTCAGGGCCACGGTGGAGGCCTGGCCCTGCCCGTCGGGGATGGTGGCGGGAATGCCGTCGGTGATCAGTCGGATGCCGCGCAGGCCAAAGGCGGCGCGTGCGCCAAAGCCGCGGATGGAGATTTGCACGTCTTGGGCGTAGTTGTTGCGGTTGAGCGCCACCACGCCGGGGGTGCTGGCCAGCGCTTCGGAGAGGTTGACCTGCGGCCCGGCGTTGGCAATCGCCTGGGCATCGATGGCACTGACCGAGGCAGGTGCGTCGAATTGCCGCTGGGCCAGTCGGCCAGCTTGCACGGTCAGTTCAGTCACCGCTTGGGCCAGCGCGTGTTGGGGCAGGGCCAGGCCCAGGCCCGACGAGCAAAGGACCAGGGTGCGGAGTGCTGCAAATTGCATGGGGAACCTGTGGGGCTGTCGAAGAAAGAAGAACGCCCGGACTGGCCGGGCGTAAAAAGGAAACTCAGGGCGCGACCAGGGTCAGGCCACGCTCGCGGTAGAGCGCCAGCAACTGGCCGTTGCTGCGCAACTGGTTGAGCGTGTTTTCGAGCGCCTGGGCCAGTGCCTTGTGGCTGGACTTGACGGCCATGCCAATCGGCCAGCCGTTGTCGTTCAGGCCCGGCAGGCCCAGCGTGGTCATCTCGAAGTCAGCGGCTTTGGCGCGCGCGGCGTGCACGGCGGCTTCGGCCTGGGCCCGGCTGACGTAGGCGGCTGCCGCTTCACCGCGCAGCACGGCCTCGGCGGCCTGCAGACCGGTGTTGAAGATATGCACCTGGCTGCGCAGCTTGCCCTGGCCGTAACCCATGAGGCTGCTGGCCGCGCCGCTGCCGCGCTCGGCCGCCAGAGGCAGGCCGACCAGGTCTTCGCCGCTTTGCAGGTGGGGCAGGCGTTGGCGTGAATGGAATACCACCAGCACCTCACGCGAATAGGGCGCAAAAATCAGGGTTTGCCGGTTTTCCTGCATCAGGAATTTGTCCACCGGCACATGCAGCATCACATCGGCCGGGCCGTAGCCCAGGTAGTGGCCTTTCCAGACCATGTTGCGCAGGTCATCGTCCATGCGCTCGCCCGCGTCAAAGCCCAGCACGCTGAGCTTGAGCCCCATGCCGGCGGCCAGGGCTTGTGCCAGGGCCACGTCCACGCCCTGCATGTCCTGGTTGTTGCCGTCGGAGTAAGGCGCGTTGTCTTTGTAGAGCGCCACCTTGAGCGTGCCGCTGGCGCGCACCTTGGCCAGGTCGGTCAGTTCTTCGGCTTGTGCTTCGGCCTGCGCGCCCAGCCCGGTCAGGCCCAGCGCCGCCAGAGAGCCGGTGCGCAACCAATGGCGGCGTGTGAAAAGGGTGGGTGCCTGCGCGGGCTGTGTCATCCATGTCTCCTGTTGTGGTTCTGCTTGCGGTCGTGTGCCGTTTATTTTTCGCGTCGGCTTTCCAGGTAGGTGCGGATGGCCCACATCGCTTCCTGGTTCATCGTGGCCTCGAAGGGGGGCATGTACACGCGGCCATCGCGGGTGCGGCCACGGCGCACGGTGGCGACATAGTACTCGTCGATCTCGGCGTAGCAGGACTTCTTCTTGTCGGCGTCGGCCATGCCTTTGCAGTCGTCGTCGATTTTGCGCAGGTCGGGGGCGATGCCGCCGGAGATCGCCTCCAGGCCGTGGCAGCGTGCGCAGTTCTGGTTGTAGGCCGAGGTGCCGATACGCAGGGCTTCGGACTGGGCCGGGCCGCTGCTGTAGGGGTTGCTGGGCAGCCACTTGGCGCCCAGTGGTGGCAGGGTATGGGTGTCCACCGCCTGGGGGGTGACGTCGCCGTGCGCCCAGATCAGGGGGGCGGCCAGGGCCAGCAGGCAGGCCAAGGCCCAGCGGCCGGCGCGAAGAAAGTGTGGTGTGTTCATGGTGTGTGCAAAGAGTGGTGTGGAACACGCCAGACATGGCAATTAGCGTGCCACCCCCGGGGCACAGGCGGGGGGCCAGCCGATGCCGAATCGCAACACCGCTGTGTCGCCTTGGAACAGTTGGATGCCCGACGCAGGGGCTGGACAGGGCCAAAACCAGGGCAAACGATGGCCTTTGTCTTGCATATGTCTAAAAATGAGACACATTGCATTGGGCCAGCTTGATTTTTGTCAAGTCAATGAAAGCTTGGGTGCCGACCATGACGGGCCCGCTGCGCTGAACCAGGCGCAGGACGGGCAACACAAGCCAGAACCACAAAAGGCCAGGAGCGAACCGCGCTGGGCGGAGGCCGAGGCCATCGGAGACAACATGCTCAGCATGCCCGTGAACGCACCCGGCGCGGCCAGCCCGGGTGTCTATGCGCTCAACAGCGACCACCACCGGTCCCTGATCCGGGATTCGCACCAGCGCAGCCAGTCGTTCGGGCTGGACCCCGCCGTGCGTCCCGACTATGCGCCACTGCATGTGCCCGAGTTGGGCTATGTGCGCGAGGAAAACCAGCTGCTCTACCAGCACGCCACGCCGGTGATGGAGACCTTGTACGAACAGATCGCCAACACCCACAGCATGGTGCTGCTGACCTCGCGCAATGGCCTGATCCTGCATTCGCTGGGCGACGCCGACTTTCTGGAAAAAGCCTCGCAAGTGGCCCTGATGCCTGGCGTGGAATGGTCTGAACAAAGCAAAGGCACCAACGCCGTGGGCACCGCCCTGGCCGAGGCGCGTGCGGTGGTCGTGCATGGGCGCGACCACTTTCTCGAAGCCAACAAGTTCCTCACCTGCTCGTGTACCCCCATCTTTGACCCACATGGCCAGGTGATGGGGGCGCTGGACGTGACCGGCGACGAGCGCAGTTACCACCAGCACACCATGGCGCTGGTGCGCATGTCGGCGCAGATGATCGAGAACCACATGTTCGCCAATGTGTTTCCCGACGCGCTGCGCATCCATTTCCATGCCCGCAGCGAATTCCTGAACACCCTGGTCGAAGGCATTGTGGTGTTCACCATGGACGGCCGCTTTCTGTCGGCCAACCGCAGTGCGCAGTTCCAGCTGGGCCTGTCCTTCAATGCGCTGCAGGCCCACACCTTTTCGTCTTTGTTTCGCTGCTCGGTCTCGCAGTTCCATGACCAGGTGCGCCAAGCCGCAGGCTTGCCGGTGTCTTTGTGCATGCACAACGGGGTGGCGGTCCATGCGCAGGCGCGCCTGCGGCCCTTGAACTGGTACCCCGGCAGCTGGATGCCCGAGGGCGCGCCGTTCGAGCCGGGCAAGGCCGGGGCGCCGCTCATGCCGACCGCTGCGCTCCCGCCTGCCCGTCCGGCCACCACCGCCACCGCGGCGGGGCGCGCCAGCTTGTCCAGCCTGCACTACCTCAACACCGGTGACCCGCAGGTGGCGGCGGTGCTGCACAAACTGCAGCGCGTGCAGGGCAGCGACATCCCGATCATGATCCAGGGCGAGACCGGCACCGGCAAGGACATCCTGGCGCAAGCCATCCACAACGACTCGGCGCGCGCGCGCAAGCCGTTTGTGTCGATCAACTGCGCCTCCATTCCCGAAACGCTGATCGAGTCCGAACTCTTCGGTTACGAAGAGGGGGCCTTCACCGGCGCCAAGCGCCGGGGTGCTCAGGGCAAGATCCAGCAGGCGCATGGCGGCACGCTGTTCCTCGATGAAATTGGCGACATGCCGGTGCAGCTGCAGGCGCGCCTGCTGCGGGTGTTGCAAGAGCGGCGCGTGAGCCCGCTGGGCTCGGGCAAAGAGCACGATGTGGATGTGATGCTCATTTGCGCCACCAACAAAAACCTCAAGGCCCTGATCGCCCAGGGGCTGTTTCGCGAAGACCTGTATTACCGGCTCAATGGCCTGGTGGTGCGCTTGCCTGCTTTGCGCGAGCGCTCGGACTTTGAGGTGGTGGCCCAAAAAATCCTGCACAGCCTGTCCCCGGCCGGGCAACCGGTGCGCATCGCCCCCGAAGTGGCGGCCTTGTTTCGGCACTACCGCTGGCCGGGCAACATCCGTCAGTTGCACAACCTGCTGCGCACGGCCGTGGTCATGGCGGGGCCTGGGGGGGCCATCGAGACCGTGCACCTGCCCGATGATTTTCTGGACGAAGCACGCGAGCAGCTGCAAAGCGCTTTGCCGCCCGAGCCGGTGCCTTGCGAAGAAGCGGCCCTGGGCCTGCCCGTGACCGACCCCCATTCGCCCTGTGCGGTGGTGGGTCTGCCGGTGTCCATGCCCGCGCCCGTTGCGGCCACGGCAGTGCCCGCAGAGGGGCTGACTGCGCCCGGCAGCGCCCGCTTGCAAGACGTGGCCTTGCAAGCCATGGCCGACATGCTGCGCCAGTGCCAGGGCAATGTGTCGGCCGCAGCCAAATTGCTGGGCGTGTCGCGCAACACCATTTACCGCAAGAAAGACCAGCTGCCCCCGGACGTCTGGGGTTGAGTGCCGCGCCAGATTCGCCGGGCTGCTAAGGCCTGCCGCAAGCGGCGGGCAGCGCCTGGTGCGCCAGCCACAGGGCTTCCACCTCGCGCCATGCGCGCATCAGGTTGAAATGGCTTTGCCGCTGCGCCGCACCATCGCCCTGTTGCGGCCAGCGGGCCAGGGCCTCGGCTTCGGTCAGGCCTTGCTCCAGGGCTTGCCAGCTGAAGCGTGCCAGCACGCACAAGGCTTCCCGCTGTGTCTGCAGCGCGGCGTTCACCTGACCGGGTCCCGCCACGGTGTGCTGGCCAATCAGCCAGTCGGCCTGCAGTGCCTGCAGACGTTGCAGGGCGTCCAGCCAGCCCCCCAGCCGGCCCTGGGCCAGCACCAGCTGGTGGCCGTCCACCAGGCCCCCCACCAGCACCACCTTGTCTGGTGCCGACCACAGGACCAAATCGCTTTCGGTGTGGGCCATGGGCATGTCCACCACTTGCCAAAGCCGCCCACCCGCCTGCAAGGTGTCGCCCTCGCGCAAGACCTGCCCGGGGATGACGATGCGCGTGCCCTGCATGGCGGGGCCGCCCAGGTCGCGCTGCAGGGCCGCCAGGCAATCGGGGCAGCGGCGTTGCATGGAAGCTCGCGTGGTGGCCGTGGCGGCCACGGGCACCCGCCAGGCGCTGTCGGCCAGCACCTGTTCGGCGTGCGCATGGGTGTTGACCAGACGGGTCACGTGCGGAGGGCGCACGCGGTCGAGCGCGTGGATGGCGCGGCGCAATTGCTGCCCGCTGCAGCGCGTGGGGCCGGGGTCGACCACGGTGGCCTGGCCCGCCTGCCATAGCACCACGCTGGTGGCCCAATGCGGGGTGTGCATCGGCTCGCTGTCGGGGGTTGACCACGCACCGTGGCGCACGGCCACGCCGGGCAGGACCTCTTGCAGCGCAGGGGCGTTGGACGGACAGGCGGCCCAGGCACTGCCCAGCATGGCCAGCCCCAGCAAGGCTGTCACGCCCTGGCGCAGCACTGCTCCAAAACGGAACAGGTGCATGGCCGTGCCGCGAGGCAGCATGAGCGTGTGGAGGCGGGCGAAGGGCATGTGCGGGTGAATGGACGGGGATCAATGCCAAGCAATGCGTGACGCGCAGAGCGTGGCGCATGGGCTTTTCAAACCGGGTCACCAGGGCGTCAGCCAGGACGCGCGGTGGCACCGATGTTGCAAGTTCACAGCAGCACTTGCCGTGCCAGACCCAGGAGAACACCCCCATGCCGCAAACCCAAGAACCCGCCAGCCGCTGGTATCGGCGCATGTGGGGTGCGGTATTGGTGCGCCGCCTGCCGGGGCTGGACCGCCCGAGTGTGCCGCTGGAGCAGCAAACGCAAGGCCTGTTCCTGTTGTGGCTGGCCTATATGGGTGTGCTGTGGATGGGCGCGGTGCTGCTGTGGCGCCACGGCGTGTGGCACCGGCTGGTGCAGGCCGACCCCACCGGCCTGACGCTGGCGATCGTGGCGCTGTTTGCGGTCTGCTCGCTGTGGGCCGGGCAGCGCGCCTGGCAACTGGGGGTCGAATGGCAACGCTTGCAGGCCCTGCGCGAGGCGGGTCTGGCCACACCGGGCTGGGCGCACGATTACTTGCAGGGGCGCGCCGCCAGCGCGGTGGACCATGGGGTGCTGCAGCAAATCCTGACCGAGCGTGTGCATGGCCCGCAAGAGATGGCCTGGTGGTTCAACGGCATCCAGCTCAAGCTGGGCCTGCTGGGCAAGGTGATCGGCTTTTCCATCCTGGCCCTCGAATTGGGGCAGATGGAGGGCTTTGACCCGCAGCAATCGGCCCAGATGCTCAAGAGCCTGACTGGCGGCCTGGGCATTGCGCTGCTGACCACCATCACCGGACTGGCGGGCAACATCTTGCTGGGTTTGCAGCTCATGCGCATCGACCGCTTTGCCGATGCGCTGGTGGCCGAAACCCTGCTGCTGGGCGAGCAGCGCGCAGCGCAAACGGCGTGAGCAGGTAGGTCATGGGCATCGGCCGCAAAACCCGCGACACGGAAACCGATCCGTTCTACGACATGTTGTTCAACATGCTGATCGCCTTCGTGTTTTGTTTTGTGATTGCCCTGCTTTCTTTCAATCCCCAGGCTAAAAAAGCGGGCGATGTGCCGGCCAAGGCCGAGTTCATGGTCACCGTGGCCTGGCCCGACAACAACCCCAACGACATCGACACCTGGGTGCTCGAGCCCGGTGGCAAGGTGCTGTGGTTTCGCCAGCGCGATGTGGGCTTGCTGCACCTGGACCGCGACGACCGGGGGGCCAAGAACAACAGCGTGGTGGTTCAGGGGCAGCAGCGCACAAGCGGCACCCGGCAAGAGATCGTCACACTGCGTGGCCTGGTGCCCGGCGAATACGTGGTCAATGCCCACTACTACGAAAGCGTGGACCACCAGCCCGTCGATGTCACCGTGACCGTGGTCAAGATCAATCCGCAGGCGCAGATCGTGTTCAACGGCACACAGCAGATCGGCGCCAAAGGCGAAGAGCGCACCCTGGTGCGCTTTGTTCTCAACGCCGATGGCGACGTCACCGACGTCAACACCCGGCCCAAACCCCTTGTCTTGCGATCGAGCATCTGAAACGCCACCATGATTCCCACCACCACCTCCGAACTGCTCTGGCTCACGCTCGCCTATGCGCTGCTGGGTTTTTTGTTGCTGATCTTGTGTCTGGCCACGCGCTGGTCCTGGCGCGTCAAGGCGGCGCTGGTGGTGCTGGTCAGCGGCTTTTATCTGCTGCACGCCAGCGTGCTGCGCGGCATCGCGGGCTGGCCTGCCGACGACGAACTGCCGCCGCGCTTTGTGCTGCTGTCGGCGGTGTTTGACGAGCCCAGCCCCGCGCGTCGCCACCCCGGCGCCATCTACATCTGGGTCAACGAACTCAAAGACCACCAGGCGCTCGACTTGCCGCGCGTGCACCGCCTGCCCTACGAAAAAGACCTGCACCGCATCCTGGGCGAGGGCATCAAGAAAGCCAAGGACGGCAACACCCAGATCGGCACCACCGAACCGCGCCGGGGTCAGGGTGGTCTGGCCTGGCTGCGCCCGGGGGGCAACGACAAGGTGGAGATCAAGCTCAGCGACCTGCCGCGCGCCCAGTTGCCCGAGAAGTGAGGCGTGTCCATGAACAGCTTGCGAAGCCGTTTGAGCCTGTCGGGCGTGTCCGCCCTGGCCTTGCTGGCCGCGTGTGCGCCTGACGCGCCAGGTCCGGTCTGGTTTCCGCTGCGTGCGGGCGATGTGCAGCGCTACGAAGTGCGCTACGACAGCGTGCCCGCCCGCGCCCCCGAGACCTGGACGCTGCGCACCCAGGGGCCGGTGCAGTGGAACGGCGAGCCCCACATGCTGCGCCACCATTCCGAGGGCGTGGCGTTTTACCTGCGCGCCGACGCGCAGGGCGTGCGCCGCGTGGCGCACCAGACCGACCTGGACCGCGAACCCCTGGCGGACGACAAACCGCAATGGGTGCTCAAGGCGCCCTACACCCAGGGCACCGAATGGAGCACCGTCACCGTGCCTTATTTGCTGATGCGCAAAAACGAGTACCCGCGCGAACTCAAACGCAGCCACAAGGTGCAGATGAACTGGCACATCAACGCGGTCAACCTGGAGGTCACGCTGCGCTCGGGGCAGAAGTTCTCGCCCTGTCTGCTGGTGGTGGGCGAGGCGTTTCTGAACCTCTACACCGACCCGGTCAACGGCTTCATGGACGTGCCCCTGGTCAGCCGCGAGTGGTATTGCCAGGGCCATGGCCTGGTCAAGTTCAGCCGCGAGGAAACCCTCTCCTCGGGCTTCATGACCGGCGGCAGCCTCAGCGCTGAACTGCTGCCTTGAGGGTTTGTGCGGTGGCACGTCGGGAAGGATTCCCTGGGCAAGCGGGGGCCTGTGCAACGAAGATCTGAGCCTATGAAAACTTGCGTCACGCCTGCACAAAGCACCTTGTCCCGGACCCGTTTGTTTGGCGCACTGACGCTGGCCGGGTTGACGGCATCGCTGGCGCACGCTCAGGGCGCAACCCGTGCCGATGCGGCGCCCACCATCGAGGTGGTCAGCAGCACCTTGCTCGATGGGGTGGGCGTGCCTTTGTCCGAGGTGCCCTCCAATGCACAGACCCTCAGGGCTGGGGACATCCAGGCGCAAAGCCCCACCAACATGGCCGATCTGCTCAACCAGAACATCGGCTCGGTCAGTGTGAGCAACGGCGCCGGCAACCCCTACCAGAACGATGTGAACTACCGGGGTTTTCAGGCAACGTCTTTGCTGGGCGCGCCGGTGGGCCTGTCGGTGTACCTGGACGGCGTGCGCATGAACGAGCCCTTTGGCTCGGTCGTCAACTGGGATCTGATGCCCATGAATGCCGTTTCCAGCGTGCAGGTCTTGCCCGGCTCCAATCCCATGTTTGGCCTCAATACCTTGGGCGGCGCCTTGGTGGTCAACACCAAAAACGGCAAAGACAACGCAGGCACCTCGCTGGGCGTGCAAGCCGGTTCGTTTGGGCGCAAGGCTTTCAAGCTGGAAACGGGTTGGGTCGATGCCGAGCGCAACACCGACCATTTCCTGGCGGGCAACTGGGACCAACAAGATGGCTTTCGCGAGCACTCGGGTTCCGAGGTACGGCAATTCTTTGGCAAGGCACGCTGGCGTGGCGAGGGGAACAAGCTGGAAGCCTCCATGGCGCTGGCCGACACGGCGCTCAGTGGCACCCAGTCGCTCCCGTTGGACATGATGGGCAACCCGCGTTCGGCCTACACCTGGCCCGACAAGATTGCCAACAAAATGGGTTTCCTGAACCTGAAGGGCAGTCGGCAACTCGGTGAAAACGACCGAATTTCCGGGCAAATCTATTACCGCAAGGCCAGTGCTCACAACGTCAACAGCAACGCGGAACTCGACGATGGCTGCTTTGACGAGACCACGGTCAGTGGGCTGGCGATGTCCGGCAGCACGCCCAAATGCGCCAGCAAGGCGCCCAATGGCACGGCCACCAACTCGGTCACCAGTGCCAGCGCCCTGGCTCTGGGCTATGGGCGCTGGACCAGCGCCATCAACACCAGTGTGGTGCAGTCCTCGACCCGGCAAAACACCGTGGGCAGCGCTGTGCAGTGGTCCAGCTTTGGTGCGCTGCTGGGGCGCAGCAACGCCTTCACCCTGGGGGGCTCGTTCAGCCAGTCCGACATCCGCTATGGGCAGGACACCTATCTGGCGCGTCTGATCGACTACCAGACCGTTGTCACCCCGAACCTGAACTACGGCGTCACGGCCAATGGCGCCCCCAGTGCCAGTAACCCGCTCAATTTCACGCAACTGACCAACAAGTTGCGGGGTGTCAATCTGGACTCGACCACCCGCGACTGGAGCCTGTTCTTCACCGACACGCTCGAACTGAGCGACAAACTCAAGGTGAGCGCTGCAGGCAGTTTCAATGTCAGCACCGTCAACCAGACCGGACTCAGCAACCAGTACCTCAACGACGATGGCGGCAACAGCTGGACCAACAGCACAGGCCTCACCTACTACAACCCGTCTTATGTTGGAGCCTACAAATCCAATGGCTTGACCGCCCCCATTGCGGCGCCAACGCTGGATGCGACCCACAAGTACGGTCCCGAATCCAGCAGCCTCAATGGGGCGCACCGCTACCAGCGTTTCAATCCGGCGCTGGGTTTCAACTACCAGCTGGACGCCCGCACTGGCCTGTTTGGCGGCTACAGTGAGGCCATGCGTGCGCCCACCTCGGTGGAGCTGTCGTGCGCCAACCCGCAAAGCCCTTGCGCCTTGCCCACGGGCTTCAACGGCGACCCCGATCTGCTGGCGGTGGTGGCCAGGACCGTGGAGTTTGGTGGGCGTGGCCGTTGGGGGGAGAAGTCCTCCTGGAGTGCCGCGGTGTACGACGCGCGTCTGAGCAACGACATCCAGTTCATTGCCGCCCCCAACTCCACCACGTTTGGTTATTTTGCGAACGTGGGCCAGACCGAACGTCGGGGGCTGGAGCTGGGTGTGCAGACAGAGGTTGACAGGCTGTTCCTCTCGGCCAACCTGGGGCATGTGCAGGCGCGCTACAAATCGAGTTTCACCACCAGCGGTGGCCAGAACGTGGTTTCGGGCAACACCATTCCCGGCATCCCGAGCACCAGCTTCAAGTTGCGCGCAGCCTACCCGTTCAGCCCCGAATGGCTGCTGGGCGCCAACCTGATGGCGGTGAGCGGCCAGTACGCGCACGGCAACGAAAGCAACAGCGATCCGACGGGCAAGGTGGCGGGCTACAGTGTGTTCAACATGGATCTGCATTACCAGGCCAACAAAGAGCTCAAATTCACCGCCCACGTGAACAACCTGATGAACCGCAGCTATTCGACCTATGGCCTGTCGGGCGTCACCAGCATCTACACCCTGGCGCAGCAACCCTTCCTCACACCGGCCGCGCCGCGTGCGCTGTGGCTGGGCTTGACCTACAGCTTTGGTGGCAAGGCCACCAAGTCCTGAGGCTGAAGCGGCTCAGGCCGCTCAGGCCGCGCTCGCACTATCGGGCAGCTTGACCAGCCCGTGCCGCGCAGCCAGCAGCAGCAACGCCATCTCCGAGTCCACATCGAGCTTGTTGCGGATGTTGCTCAGGTGGTTGTGCACGGTCTTGGGGCTCAGGTTCAGTTGCTCGCCCAGCGCATTGACGCCCTGACCGCCGATGAACAGGCGCAGGATGTCGAACTCGCGCGGGGTGAGTTGCTGCAGCGGGTTTTGGTGCTGCACCGCGACGCCCGCCAGCACCTGCGCCACGTCGGCGGAAAACACTTTGCGTCCCTGCGCCACGGTGCGGATGGCGTCGATCATCTCTTGCGGGTCGGCGTTTTTGCTGATGTAGCCCAGCGCGCCATTGCGCAACGCCTGCGTCACGTGCCCGGCCGACTGGTGCATGCTGAACACCAGCACGCGCAGTTGGGGCTGCCGCGCCAGCAGGCGGGCGATGGCGTCCAGGCCGCTGCCTTCGCGCAGCGACAGGTCCATCACCACCACGTCGATGGTGTGTTCGCGCAGCGCGGCGCAGGCCTGGCTTGCGTTTTCGGCTTCGGTCACCAGGCGCATGTCGGGTTCGGCATCGATCAGGCGGCGGTAGCCGCTGCGCACCACCGCATGGTCATCGACCAGCATCACACGCACCGTCATGCCGCCTCCGGGGGGGGCAGCGGCAAGCGTGCGCTCAGCGCAATGCCGCCGCCAGGCGGGTTGTGGATCTGCAGTTGCCCGCCCGCCAGTCGCACGCGCTCGCGCAGACCCAGCAGGCCGCTGCCGGGGTGTTGCAACAGGTGCTCGGCCTGGCCCTGGCCGTTGTCGGTCACCACCAGCACCACCTGGGTGTCGTGCACGCTGCAGGCGATCTGGATGCGACTGGCCTGGCTGTGGCGCACGGCATTGGTCAGGGCCTCCTGCAGGCAGCGGTAAAGCGCCAGGCTGGAGGGCGGCGGCAGCGGCGGCAGGGTGTCGATGTGGCAAGCCAGTTGCAGCTCGGGCAAGCGGGCCTGCCAGTTGTCCACCATCTCGGCCAGCACATCGGCCATGCTGTGCGCCTCCAGGCCGTAGGGGCGCAGTTGCGCCAGGCGCTGGCGCACATGCTCGGTGATGCTGCGCGCCGCCTGCCGGATGTCGCTGGCGCATTCGGCCAGCGTGGCGGGTGAGGCACTGACCGCGTGCCGTTCGATGTAGGACGCGCTGGCATGGATGGCGGTGAGCGACTGGCCAAACTCGTCGTGCAGCTCGGCTGCCAGTTCGCGCCGCTCTTTGTCCTGTACCTCGATCAGCTCTTGCGTGAGCTGCGCTTGCTGACCGCGTGACCGGTGCAGGGCCGAGGCCAGTTGGGTGACCTTGTCGGCAATCGCCTGAAACTCGCGCAGCGCAAAGCGGGGCAGGCGGGGTTGGGTTTCGCCACTTTCCAGCCGGGCCAGGCCGGCTTCGATGTCACGCACCGGGCGCAGCGCGTGTTCCACCGCGTACCAGGTCATGCCCAGGCAGGCCGCGCCAAACAGGGTCAGCATGGCCAGCACCTGCGCCGAGGCGATCAGTTTCTCGCGCAATTCGCTGTAGGGGTCGGGCTCGATCCACAGCGTTTGTGCGCCCAGCACCCACTGCCGTGCCTGGGACTGCGCCGGGCTCAGGCCCAGGGCCTGTACCCAGCCGGGCAGAGTCTGCACTGTGGGCGGCGTGCCCGTGGGCAGCAGCTGTGCCCGCACATGGCGCAGCGGGCCACTGGCCAGGTGCTCGGCCAGCGCGGGCCTGGCTGCAGGGTTTTGGCTGGCCAGCAGCACATCGACCAGGCGCGTGGCCGCGGCCTGTTCGGCGCGGGCGTCGCTTTGCAGGTCGGCCAGCCAGACCAGCATGAACGCGGTCAGCAAGGCCGCCAGGGCCAGCGCCAGACGCCACACCAGCGTGCGGCGCAAGTCCATGGGTCTGGCGCGCACAGCCAAGACGGGCTCAGGGCTTCATGGCCAGCACGTGCTGGGCCAGGGCCTTGAGGTCGGCTTGGCCAATCGAGCTGTGCGGCGGCATGGGCACGCGGCCCCACTTGCCCTTGGAGCCGTTCTGGATGGATTGCACCAGGCTGGCGGCGGCGTCTTTGTCGCCGCGGTATTTGTCGGCAATGCTCAAAAAGGCCGGGCCCACCACTTTTTCGGCTTTGGCATGGCAGGACAGGCAGCCGTTGGCTTGCAGCAGGGCGTCGCCGTCGGCCTGGGCCAGGCCGGCGGCCAGTGTCAAGGTCAGGGCGGTCAGGGCAGTGCGGTGAATGTGTTGCATGGTCAATCAGTTCAGATCAAAGAAGTTCAGATTGATAGCAAGAAAGCGGCCAGGTCGTTCGCTGCCGTTTTGCTGGCCCAGCCCGGTGTCCAGGGCCAGGCGTTGGGGCGCCAGCCAGTGGCGCACGCCCAGGTGCAGCAGGCGGTCGCGGCCGTCGCCGCTGCCTGCGGCTTCCAGGTACAGGCTACGTTGGCCGTTGATGGGGGTGTGCAGGGCCAGCGAGCGGGTGCTGGTGCGCAGCCGTTGGGCTTGTTCGTCGTCCCGGCGCCATTGCCAGCCCAGGTTCAGGTGCAGCCAGCTGTGCGGTGTGGCGGCCCACGACCACACGCCTTGCGCTTGCTGGCGCTGCCCGCCGTCCTCGCCGCTGCGCCGTGGCTCGATGCCCAGTTTGGTGGCAAAGCCCCAGCCCGATTCGGCCGGCGAGCGCCACAGGCTGCGCAGGCGCAAGCCTTGTTCGGGCTCGGGGCCCAGGGGGTGGGGGCTGCGGCCAAACTCGAACTCCAACTTTTGTGTGGGGCTGAGGTCGCGCTCGATCTGTGTGCTCAGGGCCTGGCCCCGGCGGTTGGCCACGGCCATCACGCTGACCTCCCAGCCGTCGGCGTCTTCGCTGGGCAAGGCGTGGGTGGTGCGCAAGAAAGGGCGGTCGTCGGCATGGGCCCCGATGGGCGCCTCCAAAGTAAAAAAGGCCGCGGCAATGAGGGCCGCGGCCTTTCGGCGATGCCCCGGTTGGCCCGCTTGCACGGGTTTGTTCCGGGGCGTCAGCATGGACTTACTTTACCAGTTTGAAAGTCCAGACAGAGCCACCCTGTTCGAGGAAGTTGACCTTGTTGGCCACGTCGCCGCCCCACAGCGGCACCGCACCGCCCCAGCCAGAGACCACCGACACGTACTGGTCGTTGCCTTCTTTCCAGGTGATGGGAGGCGCCACGATGCCCGAACCGGTCTGGAACTGCCAGACCTCTTTGCCGGTCTTGGCGTCGGCGGCTTTCAGGTAGCCCTCAGGCGTGCCCCAGAACACCAGGTCGCCGGCCACCAGCACGCCACCCCACAGCGGAGCGGAGTTCTTGATTTCCCATTCGATCTTGCCGGTCTTGGGGTTCACCGCACGCAGGGCGCCGATGTAGTCGTCGTACAAAGGCTTGATGGTGAAGCCCGCGCCCAGGTAGGCTGCACCTTTCTTGTAGGTCACAGGCTCGTTCCAGATCTCCATGCCCCACTCGTTGGAGGGCACGTAGAACAGGCCCGTCTTGGGGCTGTAGGCCATGGGCATCTGGTTCTTGCCGCCCAGGAAGCCCGGTGCGGCAAACACGGCCTTGCCCTTGTTGCCGTCGCCGCCGGCGCCAGTGGGGTCGCCAGGACGGTTTTCGGGCACAAAGTTGGGACGACCGGTTTTCAGGTCGATGCCGTTGGCCCAGGTCGTCTTGGTGACGAAGGGGAAGGCATTGAGCAGCTTGCCGGTGGTGGCGTCGTTCACATAGAAGTAGCCGTTGCGGTCGGCCTTGCCGCCCACGCGCTTGCCGTCCATGTCGAAGGTCACGAACTCGTTGACCCCGTCAAAGTCCCAGCCGTCGTTGGGGGTGTTCTGGTAGTGCCAGACGATCTTGCCGGTCTTCACGTCGATGGCGACGGTGGAGCAGGAATACAGGTTGTCGCCCTTGCGCAGGTGGCTGTTCCAGGGGCCGGGGTTGCCGGTGCCGAAGTAGGCCAGACCGGTCTTGGCGTCGTAGGTGCCGCCCAGCCAGGTGGCCGCGCCGCCGCTCTTCCACATTTCGCCAGGCCAGGTGGCGTTGGTGGTGCCGGTGATGCCGTTTTCCTTGCCGTCCTTGTAGCCCATGTGGCCTTCGACCACGGGACGGGTCCAGACCATCTTGCCGGTCTTGGGGTCACGCGCTTCCACGCGGCCGATCACACCGAATTCACCGCCGGACACGCCGGTCAGCAGCAGGCCGTCGGCGATCAGCGGCGCGGCGGTGTAGCTGTAGCCCGCAGCGTAGTCGTCGATCTTCTCGCGCCAGACCACTTTGCCGGTGTTCTGGTCCAGGGCCACCAGCTGGGCGTCCAGCGTGCCGAAGATCACCAGGTTGTCGTACAGGGCGGCGCCACGGTTGATCACGTCACAGCAGGGCATGATGCCTTCGGGCAGGCGGTGTTCGTATTTCCAGAGTTTCTTGCCGGTCTTGGTGTCGACGGCAAAGATGCGCGAGTAAGAGGCGGTCACGAACATCTTGCCGTTGTTGACCAGCGGCTGCGACTGCTGGCCGCGTTGCTTTTCGCCGCCAAAGGACATGGACCAGACCGGGGCCAGGCGCGCAATGCTCTTGGCATTGACGTCGGCCAGCGGCGAGAAGCGCTGGCCCTGAGTGCCCAGACCCCAGGACAGCACGTCACCGGTGGAGGCGGCGTCTTTGTTGATCATGTCGGTGGTCACCTGGGCACCCGCTTGTGCGGCGGCCATGGCAACGAGCAGGCTCAAAAGTTTGATTTTCACGGGTTGTCTCCTGTACAGACGGTACGTTGAGGAATGACGCACAAGTGCGCGGGATGCGCCTTGCAGGGGTCGGGAAAGATTCCCGCAATTCCCGTGCCAAGGGACAGGCGTCTGCGCAGGAGGGCGAACTACGGAGAAACCCTGTGCAAATGGGCGGCGGGCCGCCCGCTGGGGCTGAAACTGCCACCCACCCCTGGCCCCGGGGTGTGACAGTGTTCAACTTTGTATCAGCGTGTGCTGCCAGGCGTGACAGTGGCGCTCTGCAGCTGGCCTGACTCGTAGGCCGGGTAGAGCGTGGTGACGTTGCGGGCGTACTCGGCCTGCAGCGCAGCCCAGTGGGCAAAGCGCGGGGGCGTTGGCAGGCGCAGCACCTCCGAGATGTCCAGCCCCTGCGCGGCGCTGTCACGCAAACGCTGGTCCAGCCATTGCAGCCAGTCCAGCGTCTGGTCCACGCCCAGGGTGCCGGTGTGCACCGGCCCGTGGCTGGGCACCACGGTGCGCACCTGCCCGGCCGTGATCCAGCCGCGCAGTGTGTGCAGGCTGGCGATCCAGTCTTGCAGGCGCGCATGTGGCACCGTGGGCACGCGCTCGCTGAACACCAGGCCGCCCGCAAACAGCACGCCAGTGGTGTGGTCGATCAGCACCAGGTCGTCGCCGGTGTGGCCCGAGAGGCGGCGCCATTCCAGCTCGTGGCCTTTCATGCGCTGGCGGCCGGGCTGCAGGTCCTGGCGTGCGGGGTGGGCTTCGGTGCCCAGCATCCAGTCGCCGCACAGGCGAAACAGGTTGTCCTCGTAGGCCTTGCCCTCGGCCTGCATGCCGGCGCGGGTGCCGGGCAGGGCCAGGGTAGGGGTGTCGGCCCAGGCGCCGTTGCCCAAAAAATAGTCGGGGTGCAGGTTCAGGCTGACCACGGCGCGCACCGGCTGCGCCGTGGTGCGGGCAATGGCACTGCGCTGCTGCTGGCCGTACTTGAGCGAAGGGCCTGTGTTGATGACCCAGGTGCCTTCGGGGGTGGCGATGAAGCCGGTGTTGATGATGTTACAGCCGTTGGCGCGGCCAAAGTCCTGCACCGCACCTTCGATCACCCAGGTGTCGGGTGCCAGTGCGCGTGGCTGCAGCTGGTAGTCCAGGCGGGCGGCGTCCAGCGCCAGGGCCGGACCGGCCACGGTCAGCGCCCATGCTGTCCACCAGGCTTTCATGCGCTCACCTGCTGGTCGATGCGGTTGCCATTGTTGTCGCGGCCTTGCAGTCGCCACGGGCCGCGCGCGCCGTCACCCAGTTCAAAGGTCAGCAAAGGGTTTTCCGAGACGGGTTCGTGCAGGGCCAGGCGCCACAGGGCCTGGCCCTGGTGGTCTTGCAGCGTCAGGGTTTCGAGGTGAAAGGCCGGGATGCCCGACACCAGGCCGGTGTCCATGGGGTGCATCACGCGCAGGCGCAGGCGGGTGCCGCCTTCGATCACGTTGCGAAAGGCCTTGGCCTGCACCTGGCCCAGGGTCTGGCTCCAGGAGCCGTCCGCACGCGTGAGGCCGGGCACCGTGCAGCCGCCGCCGGCCGCGTTCACCCAGGTCTGGCCCACATGCCACTGGCCGTCGCGGGTGCGGGCCAGGGCGCGCACCGGCGAGCCCTGTTCCATGCGAAAGCGAAAGGCCAGCACCGGCCAGCAGGCCAGTGGCTCGAAGTCCAGGATGTGCTGGATCGGGTTGCGGTCGGCCAGCAGCACGATGCGCTCGATCGGCCCGGCGCTGCGCACCAGTGCGCGCGCGTCCAGAAACACCGGCACGTTCATCGCGTCTTCGGCAAATTCAGGGCCCCTGACCAGCACGTCCGGCGAAAAGCGCCAGGGCGCCTGGCCGATGTGTTTGCGCAGCAGTGTGGGCCACTGCATCGAGCCCAGCGGGTCGCCGCCGGTGGGGTCGCTGGGCTGCGCGTGGGTCCAGGCGGGCAAGGCCGCCAGGCCCAGGGTGTGCAGCAGGTGTCTGCGGTAGGGTGTCATGTGCGTGCGCTTTGTTCGGGTGCGGGGATGTGCGCGCTCAGGCGCCCTTTTTGTGCAGCCAGCCGCGCTGCGGGTCGTAGCCGCGCACCGCCAACGCAAAAAACGCCAGGGTGCCCAGCACGCCCACGGCCCAGCCCAGGCTGTAGCTCTGGCCATGCAGGGCAAAGCGCATGGTCTCGACCGCTTGCGTGAAGGGGTTGATCTGGGCGAGCTGGTAAAGCCACCAGGCACCCGCTTCCTCGAACTTCCACAAAGGATAGAGCGCCGAGCTGATGAAGAACATCGGAAAGATCACGAAGTTCATGGCGCCTGCAAAGTTCTCCAGCTGGCGCACATGCACCGACAGCACCAGGCCCATGGACGCCATGAGCAAGGCCGCCAGCGCCATCGCGGGCAAGGCCAGCAGCGCGTGCAGCGGCTCGATGTCCACGCCCAGCGTCCAGGCCACGATCAGGAACACCACCATTTGCAACAAAGACAAGCTGGTGGCCGCCAGCAGCTTGAAGGCCAGCAGCCAGGCGCGGTTGAGCGGCGCTGTGAGCAGCAGGCGCATCAGGCCCATCTCGCGGTCATAGACCAGCGACAGTGAACTTTGCATGCCGTTGAAGAGCGCGATCATGCCCAGCAGGCCGGGCAGCATGTAGACCTTGTATTCGATGTAGGTCTCATACGGCGGGATGATGGAGACGCCAAACACGTTGTGAAAACCCGTGGCAAACACCACAAACCACAGCAGCGGCCGCACCAGGGCCGAGGCCAGGCGCGCGGGCTGGCGCAAGAACTTGTGGATCTCGCGCCCGACGACGGCACGCGCCGCGCGCGCCAGGTGCAGCACCAGTGGCGCAGGGGTCAGGGCTTCTTGCATGGGCTTTCCTTTTCATCGACGCCCAGGGTGTCGAGCGTGTCCACCGGGTGCAGCACGCCGTCCAGGGGTGCGGTGGCGGTCACGCCATCGGCATGGCCCAGCAGCAGGGGCTGGCGCAGCTGGCCGTCCCAGGCGCGAAAGCCCAGGGGCACGCCCTTGAAGCCATCGACCTGCACCTGGCCACTGCGCAAGCGGGTCGCCACCTGCGTCGGTGTGGCCTTGGGCGCGGCCACCCAGGCCGTCACCAGCGACTTGACGCCTACCCAGGCGGCCCAGTCCTGCCCGGTCATGGGGCGCTGCGCCAGCTTGACGAAGCGGCGGTTGAGCTGCGGGCCGCCGTAGCGGTCCCACTGGGGGTGCCAGGCCAGAGCGGTCAGACCATTGCTGCCCAGCACCGGGCGGGGCCATTGGGTGGCATAGGGCAGGGCGCGGGCAAATTCACCCTCGCTGTCCCACACGGCCACCACCTCGTGGCTGCGCTCGGCCGTGAGCAGCTTGGGGTTGGCCGCGTCGCGTTCGCGTGGGTCGCCGCTGAGCTTGAAGGTTTTGCTGTCGGTGGTTTTGAGGCCATAGCGTTTGCTGGCGCGAGCCCAGGCCTGCGCCAGCAGGGTGTCGGCGGCCTGCGGGCCTTGCAGCACCAGCACCTGCTTCCATGTTTTGGCGGCCAGGTACTGCGCCAGCGCGTCGGCCAGCATGCTTTGGCTGGGGTAGGTGTGCAGCGTGGTGTGACCGCACTGGGCGCGCAGGCTGTCGAGCGCGCTGCTGGCGTTGATCGCCAGGGCGCCCGCCTGTTGGGCGGCTGCGACGGCCTGCGGCATCAGGGCATCGGGCAGGTCCAGCAGCCAGTAGGGCACCTGGGCCTGCTGCAATGCCTGCAGCGTGGCGGGCAGCAATGCCCCGTTGTCGGCCTGGGCGTCGCGCAGCTTGAGCTGCAGACCGGCTTCCTGCAGCTCAAGCTGCGCGTCTTCAATGGCCAGCCGGGCGGCGGTGTTCAGGCGGCCGGTGGACTGGCCTGGCCAACGTTTGTCGGCGCGGCGCGGCGCGTAGCGTGCATCGTCGGCCACCGACACCACGGCCAGTTGCAGGGTGGGCAAGGCCGTGGGTTTCGCGGCAGGGGCGGCCAGTGCGGGGCCGTGCAGCACCATTCCCAGCGCCACTGCTGCCAGCCAAGAGTTCGGGCGCCGCTCAGTCATGGACCAACACCGTGTGGGGCACGCGCCCGGCGCTCACGCTGCGCAGGGCCTTGCCCTGGGCCGCGTCGATCAGGGTCAGGTCATCGGACAGGCCGTTGGTGACATAAAGCATGCTGCCGCTTGGGTTGAAGGCCAGGCCCCAGGCGCGCTTGCCCACCAGCACCGTGCGGCGCACCTGGCGCGTGGCGGTGTCGATTTCGGCCACATGGTTGGCGCGCCCCAGGCTGACCCAGACGCTGCGCCCATCGGGGCTGTGCACCAGGCCCACGGGCGTGATGTCGCTGGCACGCATGCCCTGGATCTGGAAAGGCACCGTGGCCAGCACCTGCTGGCTGTGGGTGTCGATCACGCTGACACTGGCGCCCAGTTCGTTGCTGACCCACAGCTGCTTGCCGTCGGGCGAGAGCGAGAAGCGGCGTGGCCGGGCGCCGACCTTGATGTTTTGCACCACCTTTTTTTGCTGCAGGTCCACGCGGTGGACCAGGTTGGCCACCTCGGAGGTCACATAGACAAAGCGCCCATCGGGCATGAGCTGCACGCCCTCGGGCTCGCCACCGGTCTTGACCTGGAACAGCTGCGTTTTGCGGGTCAGGTCGTAGGCGATCAGTGCGCTGTCGTCTTCGCTGGACACGTAGGCGGTCTTGCCATCGCCCGAGAGGGCCAGCATTTCGGGGCTGTCGGCCAGGGCCAGCGTGCCCACCAGCTTTTGCTGGGCCAGATCGACCCAGCCGAGCTGGTTGCTGTCGCCGCAGACCACCAGGATCTGGGTGCGGGCGGGGTTGAACTTCATGTCGCGTGGCCGTTGGCAGACGGGGATGCGCCCGAGCAACTGCCCCTGGCCGTCCAGCACCACGATCTGGTGGTCTTTTTCGTTGCTCACATAGACCCGTGTGGGGGCTTGCGCCTGGGCCTGGCCGCAGGCTGCGGCCAGCAAGCCCCAGAGCACCAGCAAACGGTTGCGCACGATCATTGGCAAAATCTCCTGTCCATGGCCGCCATGGTTGCTCCAAACTGGAGCAACCTCCCTGGAATTTCGGCAAGACCTGTGCCAGAGGCCGGTTTTGCACGCAGGGTGGGCTGGCGTGCATTTTGCTGCAAGGAGCGCATGTCGTTGTTGTCTGAATCTTCCCCCGGCCTGCGCCGCCGAGGTGTGCTGGGCGCCGCGTTGGGGGGGGCGTTGGGGATGGGCGCCGCATGGGCGCCTGCCCACGCGCAGCCGTCCTGGCCCCAAAAGCCCATCTCGCTCATCGTGCCCTGGCCTGCGGGCGGCGGCACCGACCTGAGCATCCGCATCCTGGCTGAGGAGGCGGGCAACCGCCTGGGCCAAGCGGTGGTGGTGCTCAACCGGCCCGGCGCTGCGGGCACGCTGGTGGCGCCCCTGCTCAAGGCGGCCGCACCCGACGGCCACACCATCGGCCAGTTGCCGCTGCCGGTGCTGCGCCACGCGCTCATGAACAAAGTCGCCTGGGACCCGCTGACCGATCTGGCGCCTATCTTGCAGGTGTCGAGCACCACTTTTGGCCTGCTGGTGCCTGCCAGCAGCCCCTGGCACAAGGTGCAAGACCTGCTGGACTGGGCGCGCCAAAATCCTGGCGCCTTGTCGCTGGGCTCTACCGGTATGGGCTCGACGCCCCACCTGGCCATGGAAGAGCTGCTGGGCGCCCTGCACATCGGCTACACCCATGTGCCCTTCAAGGGCACCACCGACCAGATGCTGGCGCTGGCCAGCGGCACCATCATGGCGGGCATGAATTCGACCGGCTTTGCGCCCTGGATCGACAACGGCAAGCTGCGCCTGCTGGCGGTGTTCAGCGAGCAGCGCAGCAGCCGCTGGCCGCAGGTGCCCACCATGAAAGAGCTGGGCTTTGCCCAGGCGGTGTACAACTCGCCCTGGGGGCTGGTGGCCCCGGCGGGCACGCCGTCTGCCGTCATGGCGGCGCTGCATGAGGCCTTCAAGGCCGCCATGTTCACGCCGCGCCACCTGGCCGAGCTGCAACGCTACGACCAGGACCCGAGCTACCTGGACCCCGCCGCCTACCGCCAGATGCTGTTGCAGACCTGGCAGCGTGAACGCAAACTGCTGCAGCGCATGAAGCTGTTGGCCGACCCGGCCTGAGCGCACACAAGGAATTTTTCAATGAACGATGTGCTGCCCCTGAGCGCCACCGGACTGAGCAAGGCTTATGGCAAGCAAGTGGCCTTGCGCGCCCTGAGCCTGCAACTGCGGCCCGGTGAGCGGGTGGCCCTGCTGGGGCCCAATGGCGCGGGCAAGTCCACCCTGTTGCAATTGCTGACGGGCTTGTTTGTGCCCGACGAGGGTGAAATCCACATCATGGGCCATGACCTGCGCAGCCAAGCCCCGCGTGCGCTGGCGCACCTGGGCGTGGTGTTCCAGCAGCCCGCCCTCGACCTGGACCTGAGCGTGCGTGCCAACCTGCGTTTTCATGCCGACCTGCACGGCTTGCCGCGCCCGGTGGCCGACGAGCGCATTGAAACCGACCTGGCGCGCCTGGGCCTGAGCGAGCACCTGGACAAGGCCTGCCGCACCCTGTCGGGTGGCAACCGCCGCAAGATCGAGCTGGTGCGCGCCTTGCTGCACCGCCCGGCGGTGCTGCTGATGGACGAGGCCACCGTGGGGCTGGACCCGGCCTCGCGCGTGCAATTGCTGCAGGCGGTGGAAACACTGCAGCGCGAGCGCGGCGTGGCCACGCTGTGGGCCACGCACCTGGTCGAAGAAGTTGAAAGCGCCCAGCGCGTGGTGGTGCTGCACAAGGGGCAGCTGCGCCACGAAGGCCCGGTGGACTCGCTGCTGCGCGAGACGGGGCAGGACACGCTGCAAAAAGCCTTTTTGTCGCTCACGCGGGCCTGAGCAGGGTGCCCGAGCCTGCGCGGGGGATCTCCGGGGCGTCAACTGCGTGACGCCCTCCAGCCCAGAGCCACTTTAGGCTTGGGCTTTACCCCAACGGAGACGCCCATGCTCACCCTCTGCGGCTTTGCGGCCAGCAATTACTACAACAAAGTCAAATTCGCCCTGCTCGAAAAGGGCGTGCCCTTTCAGGAGGAGCTGGCCTGGGTGGGCAAGACCGATCCGGCCTACAGCCCCTTGGGCAAGGTGCCCTACATCAAGACCGAAGGCGGCGGGCTGTGCGAGTCGGCAGTGATCCTGGAGTACATCGAGCAGAAGTACCCGCAAATCCCGCTGCTGCCCGCCGACGCTTTCGCCGCCGCCAAAGTGCGCGAGCTGGTGACTTTCCTGGAGCTGCACCTGGAGCTGGTGGCGCGCAACCTCTACCCCGAGGCTTTTTTCGGCGGCAAGATCAGTGACGGTGCCAAGGAAAAAACCGGCGCGCAGCTGGAGAAAAACATTGCCGCCTTTGCCCAGCTGGTCAAGTTTTCGCCCTTCATCGCGGGCGACGCACTGACACTGGCCGACTGCGCCGCCGTGGTGCATTTGCCGCTGGTCTCGGGCGCCACCAAGATCATCTATGGCCGCGACCTTTTGGCCGACCTGCCGGTGCGCGACTACCTCAAACGCATGGGGGAGCGGCCCACGCTGGCGCAGGTCAATGCCGACCGCAAAACCAACACCGAACTGATGCTCTCGCGCCTCAAAGCCAAAGGCTGAGCACGTTTTTTTGACGCACATCAAAGCCCGCTGCATCTGCCGACCCGGCCGCAGCCAGTGTTGATGCGCATCAAAGTCGCTGTGCTTCATCGGCCTAGCATGTGGCCATGAACACAGCACAAACCCTTTTCAAGAACCGCTTGCTTGGCGAGCGCCAGCAGCTGCTGGCGCGCATTGCCGAGCAGCGTGGCGGCCCGCTTTCGCGCGTGGACATGGCGGCCCAGCACGACATGCGTGCCATGGAGTCGCATGCCCGCGCCATCACCGAGATGGGCGAAGAGTTCGCCATGAACGAACACGAAACCGCCGAGTTGGCCGCCATCGACGCGGCACTTGAACGCGTGGCGCAAGGCTTGTATGGCCAGTGCCAGGACTGCGGCGTGGCCATTCCCGAAGCCCGCCTGGACGCCTACCCCTCGGCGCTGCGCTGCGTGAATTGCCAGGGCGCTTTTGAGAAAGCCCACTGAGCCTTCCCCTGTACTTGCAGGAGCCAGTCCTGCTGGCGATGCCCCCTCTGTGGCGCACAGCGTATCGCTGGCAGGGCCAGCGCCTGCACCCCCTTCTTCGATTTTTGAACCCTGGAGTAAAACCATGAGCACATTCCACGCCGTCGTCTGGATGGACCACAACGAAGCCCACGTTTTGATGTTTGACCGCGAACATGTCGAGAGCCAGCGCATCCAATCGCGCAGCCACCACAAGCACCAGGGCAAGGCCGGTGACGCTGCCGCCTTCTTTGGTGAAGTGGCCAAGGCCCTGAGCGGCACGCGCGAAGTGCTGCTGACCGGCCCCGGCGCTGCCCGCAACGAGTTCCGCGACTGGTGCGCCAGCCACGCCAAGGCTGCCGCCGAAGCGGTGGTCGACAGCATTGCAGCCGACCACCCGAGCGACAAGCAACTGGTGGCCCTGGCCAAGCAGTACTTCAGGAAATTCGACGCCATGGCGGCCGACCCCGCCCAGGCCTGAAGCCTTGTGGGCGCTTGCCCTGCAGCGATGCCTTGCGGACCGCAAAAGCATCCATCGCCAGCAGGGCTGGCGCCTACAATGGCAGGCATGCGCAGCCTGTTTCACTTTGCCTTCAACGTCACCGACCTCGACGTCGCCCGCCGTTTTTATGGCGATGTGCTGGGTTGCCGCGAGGGGCGCTCCACCGACACCTGGGTGGACTTTGACTTCTACAGCCACCAGATCTCATTGCACCTGGGCGAGCCCTTCAAGACGGCCGCCACGGGCCATGTGGGGGAACACCTGGTGCCCATGCCGCACTTTGGCCTGATCCTGCAGCGCGCCGACTGGCAGGCCATGGCCGACCGGCTGACGGCTTCGGGCATGCAGTTCGTGGTTGCGCCGCACTTGCGCTTTGCAGGGCAAGCAGGCGAGCAGTGGACCATGTTCTTCCTGGACCCCTTCGGCAACCCGATCGAGGTCAAGGGATTTGAGTCACTGGAGACGGTGTACGCCAGCTGAGCGCTGGCGCAGCACCCGCCCCTCAGGCCGGATCGGCCAGGTTCACGATCTTCTGGTCGATGGCGCCGAACAGGCTTTGCCCGTTCTTGTCCTTCATCTCGATGCGGATGGTGTCGCCGAACTTCATGAAGGCGGTGCTGGGCTTGCCGTCCAGAATGGTTTCGATGGCGCGCTTTTCGGCAATGCAGCTGTAGCCCTTGGGCCAGTCCTTCTTGCCGTTCTCTTCCACGCCCCGGTTGCTCACCGTGCCGCTGCCCACGATGGAGCCGGCGCGCACATTGCGCGTCTTGCAGATGTGGGCGATCAGCTGGCCGAAGTGGAAAGTCATGTCGGGGCCGGCGTCGCACATGCCGACCTTGCGGCCGTTCCAGGTGCTTTGCAGCACGTTGTGCACGCGCCCGCCCTGCCAGGCGTCGCCCAGCTCGTCGGGCGTGATGGCCACGGGGCTGAAGGCGGTGGCGGGCTTGCTCTGGAAGAAACCAAAGCCCTTGGCCAGCTCGTTGGGGATCAGGTTGCGCAGGCTGACGTCGTTGGCCAGCATCAAGAGGCGCACACCTTCCACCGCTTCTTCGGGCGTGGCGCGCATGGGCACGTCGCCCGTGATGACGGCGATTTCGGCTTCGAAGTCGATGCCAAAGGCTTCATCAAAGCACACCACGTCGTCGCAGGGGCCAATGAAGTCGTCGCTGCCGCCCTGGTACATCAGCGGGTCGGTGTAGAAGGTCTCGGGCACTTCGGAGTTGCGGGCGGCGCGCACCAGCTCGACGTGGTTGATGTAGGCCGAGCCATCGGCCCACTGGTAGGCGCGCGGCAGCGGGGCCATGCACATCTTGGGGTCAAAGGGGAAGGCGTGGCGGGCCTTGCCCGAGTTCAGGGTCTGGTACAGGTCTTCGAGCTGGGGGGCGATGAAGTTCCAGTCGTCCAGCAGTTGCTGCATTTTGCTGGCGATGCCGGTCGCATAATGGGCGGTGCTCAGGTCGCGGGACACCACCACCAGCTGGCCGTCACGGGAACCGTCTTTGTAGGTCGCAAGTTTCATGATCTCAGAAGTCCTTGTGGCGCCCGGTGCGCGTTGGCATTGACCGAGCGAATTACGCATTGGTAAACTCGTTTAACTAAACGAAACGATATTCTAGACCATATGGCCTTCGAACGCACGTCTCAACGCACGCCCCCCTCCGAAGATGCCCCCACCGACAAGGAGCGCGCCGGCATCCAGTCTGTGGAGGTGGGCTTTGCCCTGCTCGATGTGCTGGCGCAGGCCCCCGGCCCGCTCATGCTGCGTGATCTGGCGGCTCAGGCGGACATGAGTGCCGCCAAGGCGCACCGCTACCTGGTGAGCTTCCAGCGTCTGGGCCTGGTGGTGCAGGACGGCGCCACCACCCGGTATGAACTGGGCCCTGCCACCCTGCGTCTGGGCCTGGCCACGCTGTCGCGGCTGGACGCGGTCAAGATGGCGCGTGAGCGCCTGCCCGCCCTGGGCGAGCAGACCGGTCAGACGCTGGCGCTGGCCGTCTGGGGCAACCACGGCCCCACGCTGGTGCACTGGCAGGAGTCGCCGCAGGCGGTGCCCGTCAACTTGCGCCTGGGCGATGTGATGCCCATGTTGTCGTCGGCCACCGGGCGTTGCTTTTCGGCTTTTCTGGGGCATGGGGTGGGCTCGGACCAGGCCCAACTGCTGGTCGAGCGTGAAATGGCCCAGGCCCGTGACAACGGCCGCAAGGATGTGCCCACCAACACCAAGGAGCTTCAGGCCTTGATTGCCGAGACCCGCCAGCATGGCCTGGGCCGCGTCAACAACGTGCTGCTGCCCGGCATTTCGGGTTTTTGCGCGCCGGTGTTCGACGCCGACGGCCACCTGGCCCTGGGGGTGGTGTCGCTGGGCTCGTCGGCCACCTTCAATGTGGCCTGGAACGGCGCGCTGGCCATCACCTTGCTGCGCATGACACGCCAGCTGTCGGCCGATCTGGGCTGGAGCGGTGCGGCGGCCTGAAAGCGAAGGCGTGAAACTGCATCGCTCGGCCGGTCCCTCGCTGCGCGTGCTGCTGGCGCTGGTGGCGGGCGTGCTGCTGGCGCACGGTGTGGTGCTGCTGGGCTCGGTCTCGCCCCTGTCTTTGCAGATGCCCGCACCGACCCCGCCCGCATCGGTGCAATTGCGTGTGCTGGCGCCTGTGCCCGAGGCGGTGCGCCCGCCGGTCCCTCGGGCGCGGCCCCTTGCCCGCACGGCCGCGCGAACGGCCGCGCAGCCAGCCCAGGTGCCCGATCCGGCACCCGCTGCACCCGTGTCGGAAGTGGCTGAAACGGTGCCGCAAGCCGTGGTCGCCCCTGTCCCCGAAAGTGTGGCGTCCGCACCGGTGCTGGCCACGCCAGAGCCTGCACCGGCACCGCCAACACAGTCTGTCACCCCCGCACCGTTGGCTGCCACAGACAAGCCGTCGCCGGACGCCGCGGCTACCCAGAGCCTGAGCACGCTGCCCCTGATCTCGCTGGGTGCGCTGCCACCTTCGCGTCTGCTCAGCTACCAGCTCACCGGCATGGACAAGGGGCTGAACTACCACGCCAGCGGCGAGCTGCGCTGGCAGCACAACGACTCGGCCTACGAACTCACCTTGTCGGTCAAGGCGTTTTTGCTGGGCAGCCGTCACTGGCGCAGCGTGGGGCAGATCGACGCCAGCGGGCTGGCGCCAAGGCGCTTTTCGGACAGTTGGCGCAACGAACGCGCCGCGCACTTTGACCGTGAACAGCAACGCATTGTTTTCAGCAGCAACACCACGCCTGCCCCCCTGCAGCCGGGCGCGCAAGACCAGGTGAGTCTGTACGTGCAGCTGGCGGCGGCCATGGCGGGTGAGCCTGAGCGCTTTGTGCCCAGCATGCGCTTGCAGGTGCAAACCGCCACCGTGCGCGAAGCCCTGCCCTGGGCGCTGGTGCTCGAAGGGGCCGAGCCGCAGACGGTGGACGGCCAAAGCGTGCGCACCCTCAAATGGGTGGCCCAACCGCGCCAGCAATACGACACCCGGCTGGAGTTCTGGGTGGCACAGCCGCAAGCCTGGATGCCGGTGCGCATCCGCATCACCCAGGTCAGTGGCAGCTTCATCGATCTGGTGCTGCGCGGCTCGGACCCTTTGCCACCCTTGCCGCGTGTCGACAATGGGGATGCCGTTGAAAAAAAGCCTTGAAAACAGGCATACTGGTGGCACATGGTGTCATCGAGGAGAGGAGTTGAAACCATGAACCTGCTGTATGAATCTGACGACTTCGCGGTGATGCATCTGCTGGCCAACGAGGTGGCCGAAGGTCAGGCCAAGCCTGCCCGTCCTGTGCTGGAGCGCCACGGTTTCGAGATCGTGGACAAACGCTCGGGCAAAGAGGTGTACCTCGATGGCTCCTGGGCCGAACTGTTTCAGCAACAGCTGCAAGCCTGGCAACAGCACAGCCCCACCCAGGAAGAAGTCGAAGACACGCTCGAAGGCTACACCGGCCTGGCTCAGCAGCCGGTGGTCGTCCACTGATGTCCCTTTAGAGGCGCCCGCTCGGCTGGCGCCCGGATCGTGGTTGATCGCCTGCAGGGCAAGCGCCTGTCCACAACACCCTGGGCACCGGCCTGTTGGATCAGGTCAGGTGCCCTTTTCTTTCGAGCCAGCCAAACAGCGGCGCCACCAAAATCAGCACAGCCACCAGCCGGCAGACCTGAAATGCCGTCACCACCGGCACCCCCAGTTGCAGCACCTTGGCGGTGATCGCCATTTCGGCAATGCCGCCGGGCGAGGTGCCCAAAATCAGGGTGGCCGGGTGCTGGCCCACCAGCAGCGCCATGGCCCAGCCAAACAGGGCCGAAACCACCAGCATGCCCAGCGTGCCCACAGCCACCGACACCAGCCAGCGCGGCGCGGTGTGCAAAAACTCTTTTTGAAAGCGCACGCCCAGGCTCACGCCAATGCACAGCTGGGCCGCGTTCGACAGGGGCGCCGGAATGGCCGACCATTGTGTGCCCGCCAAAGTCAAGAGCATGACACTGAGCAGAGCACCCATGAACCAGGGGTTGGCGCGGCGCAGCTTGACCATGGCCCAAACGCCCAGCAGGCTCAGGGCGGACAGTTGCAGCAGGCCCGGCCAATTCACCTCGCGCGTGACGCTGCGCAAACTGGGGTCCACCTGCAGGCCCCAGTGGCTTTGCGCCCACTGCATGGCAAAGGGCACCGAAATCACCACCAGCACCAGGCGCATGCTGTGCGCAGCCGCCACCAGGTCGGTGCGGGCACCCACGCGCTCGGCCAGCAGCGTCATCTCGGAGGCGCCGCCAATGGCCCCGGCAAAGTAGCTGGTGGCGCGCAGGCGGTGCGCGTCCAGGTGGCCCAGGTCGCGCCGATGGCGGCGCTGCAGCCACAGCCCAAACCCCCAGCCCAGGCCCAGAGCCCAGACGGTGCTCAGCACAATCGCCCACCACAGGTTCAGCACCAGCGCGCCCACTTGGGGCGTGAAATAAAAGCCCAGCGCACAACCAATGGCCCACTGCCCGGCATTGCGCAGGGCGCCTGCGCTGTGGGTGGGCAAGCCCGCCATGGACGCCAGTGCGGTGGCCAGCAAGGGGCCGAGCATCCACGGAATGGGGGTGTGCAGGGCCACACACAGTTCTGCAGCCAGCAGGGCGCCCAGCAAGGTCAGGCCGGTGCGCCACAGGACGGGGGTGTTCATCTGAGCCAAAAATTTGCCCGGGACAGGCCCGGGCAGAAGGGTTGGGGTTGTTGACGTGTCAGGCGTGGCGACGGATGCTGTCGGCCAGGGTCTGCACCATCTGATCAATCTGCGCATTCTCCACGATGTAGGGCGGGCAGATCACGATGTTGTCACCGGCCGCGCGCAGCCACACGCCGCGGTGGAAGCAGTCGAGCATGATGTCGTAGGCCCGCTTGCCCGGGCCGGCGGCCGCAGGGGCCAGTTCCACGGCTCCCGCCAGGCCCAAGGTGCGCACACCCACGACCGTGGGCAGTCCCTTGAGGGCGCTGTGCATGGCGTCGCCCAGCACGCGGCCTTGCGTGCCCGCGCGCTTGAACAGGTCTTCGTCCTTCATGAGCTGCAGTGTGGCCACGGCGGCGGCGCAGGCCACCGGGTGGCCCGAGTAGGTGTAGCCGTGGAAGAACTCGATGGCGTGTTCGGCACCGCCGGCGTTCATCATCGCGTCGTAGATGAAGTCGCGGCAGACCACACCGCCCAGAGGGATCACGCCGTTGGTGACCGCCTTGGCGAAGTTGAGCATGTCGGGCACCACGCCGTAAAAGTCGGCGCCGAAGTTCGTGCCCATGCGGCCAAAGCCGGTGATGACCTCGTCAAAGATCAGCAGGATGCCGTGCTTGTCGCAGATCTGGCGCAGGCGCTGCAGGTAGCCCTTGGGCGGGATGTACCAGCCCGCACTGCCTGCCACCGGTTCGACGATGATGGCGGCCACATTGCTGGGGTCGTGCAAGGCCAGGATGCGGGTTTCCAGCTCGATGAGCGGGTCCTCTTGCCACAGCGGTTCCTGGTGGTGGATATACGCGTGGTTCACCGGGTCATGGATGAAGCGCATGTGGTCCACGCGCGGCAGCAGTTGCGCGCCGTAGACCTTGCGGTTGGCGGGCAGGCCGCCCACGCTCATGCCGCCAAAGTTGACCCCGTGGTAGCCCTTTTCGCGGCCGATGAAGACGTTGCGGTGGCCTTCGCCACGGGCACGGTGGTAGGCCAGTGCGACCTTGAGCGAGGTGTCTGCGGCTTCGGAGCCGGAGTTGCAGAACAGCACCTTGTTCAAATCGCCCGGCGCCATCTCGGCGATCATCTGCGCGGCGATGAAGGCCTGGTCGTTGCTGGCCTGAAATGCGGTGGCGTAGTCAAGCGTGTCCAGCTGGCGTTTGATGGCTTCGTTGATGGGTTTGCGGTTGTGGCCTGCGCCCACGCACCACAGGCTCGAAATCCCGTCGATCACCTGGCGCCCGTCGTGGGTGGTGAAGTGCATGCCGTCGGCGGCCACGAAAACGCGCGGGTCTTTCTTGAAGTGGCGGTTGGGCGTGAAGGGCAACCACTGGTTGTCCATCGGCAGATCGCTCAGGTTCATGCTGTGTCCCTTGTTGTTGGTGTTCAGGCCAGTCAGTTTAAGCGCGCGGGCTTGGGCTTGGTGCCGCTCGGGTGACGGGGGTGACTTGGTGGGCAATGCGAACCCCACTCGCAGCGAGGTGTGCACATTGGCTTCAAGCAGCGACGCAGGGGGCCTCGGCCCGCCTGGCCCCCGGAACAACACCTGAAAACAAAAAACCGCCCGAAGGCGGTTTGGAGCAGGGAGCAGGCGCCGCTTCAGTCGGCGTACACGCCAGCGGCCTTGATGACCGGGCTCCACTTGGCGATCTCGGCAGCCACAAATTTCTTGTGCTCGGCCGGTTCCATGCGCTTGTCGGTCACAACCACCGCGCCCAAGCCTTCTTGCTTGCGGATGAACTCGGGGTCCTTGAGTGCCGTCTTGAGCGCGTTGTTGAGCTTGGTCTGCACATCGGCGGGCGTGCCCTTGGGGGCGTACAGGCCGTGCCAGATGGTGACTTCAAAACCCTTGAGACCGGACTCCTGCAGCGTGGGCAGTCCCTTGAGTGAAGCGGTGCCCAGGCGTTTGGTGGTGGTCACCGCGTAGGCCTTGACTTTTTTGCCTTCGATCTGGCTGGTGGTGTTGGTGGTCTGGTCGCACATCAGGTCGATCTGGCCGCCGATCAGGTCGGACATGGCGGGGGCCGTGCCCTTGTAGGGCACGGTGGTCATGTCGATCTGCAGGGCGTTTTGCAGCAGCAGGCCGCACAGGTGCGAGGCCGAGCCGATGCCGGCGTTGCCCAGGTTGATGTTGCCCTTGTTGGCGCTGATCCAGCTGGACAGCTCTTTGTAGTTGTTGGCCGCCAAAGCCGGTTTGCCGATCAGCGTCATCGGCACATCGTTGATCAGGCCCAGGTATTCAAAGTCGGACTCGACCTTGAAGGGCAGGGTGCGCAGCAGGGACGGCATGGTGGCCATGCCGATGTGGTTGAGCAGCAGGGTGTAGCCGTCGGGGGCGGCCTTGGCCACCTTGTTGGAGCCGATCGAGCTGCCCGCGCCAGCGGAGTTGTCGATGATCAGGGTGGCGCCGCCCAGGGGCTTGCGCAGGGCTTCTGCCAGATCGCGCGCAACGCGGTCGGTCGGGCCGCCAGCGGCAAAGGGCACCACGATGGTGATGGGCTTGCTGGGGTAGGGGTCGGCAGCGTGCGCGCCTGCCACCCCTGCGGCCAGTGCTGCCAGGGCCATCCATGCTTTCATGTTCACACTCCTAAGGTTCTAAAACCAAAGAAGTGTAGTGGTTTGGGCGTGCCGGTAAATCGCGGAAATTACTTAGCGGCAAACCCTTGCGGGCAGGATGGACCCACCGCCAACCCGACGCCTTATTTGTAGCTGCGGGCGTCCTCGATCACCTTGCCATCGTTGGGCAGGCTGCCAGCGGCCACACACTGCACGTTGCCGCGCAGTTTGGTCACGTCGCGCAGGGCCTCGGCCACCTTGAGTTGCAAGGCTTCGGATGCGGTGGCGGTTTCAATCTGCAGGTCCATCTGGTCGTTGGCCATCTCGCCGGTCACGACCAGGCGGGCCTTGGTGACTTCGGGGAAACGCTTGACGACTTCGGCAATCTGGCCCGGGTGCACGAACATGCCGCGCACCTTGGTGGTCTGGTCGGCTCGGCCCATCCAGCCCTTGATGCGGGTTTGGGTGCGGCCGGTGGGGCAAGTCCCCGGCAACACGGCCGAGAGGTCGCCGGTGCCAAAGCGGATCAGCGGGTAGTCGGGGTTGAGCACGGTCACCACCACCTCGCCCACTTCGCCCTCTGCCACCGGGTCACCGGTGCCGGGGCGCACGATCTCGACGATCACGCCTTCATCGAGCACCAGGCCTTCGCGCGCAGCGGTTTCGTAGGCGATCAGGCCCACGTCGGCCGTGGCGTAACACTGGTAAGCCGCCACGCCCTGCTGGGTAAACCAGTCGCGCAGCGAGGGCGGGCAGGCCTCGCCCGAGACCATGGCCTTGGTGATGGACAGCTTGGTGGCGGCTTCGGCCGCTTTCTCGATCAGGATCTTCAGAAAGCTGGGCGTGCCCGCGTAGGCGTTGGGGCGCAGGTCGGCAATGGCGGCCAGCTGCTGCTCGGTGTTGCCCACGCCGCCGGGGATGACGGTGCAGCCCAGTGCCAGGGCGCCACTTTCCATGATCCAGGCGCCCGGTGTGAGGTGGTAACTGAAACAGTTGTGCACCAGGTCTCCGGCCTCAAAGCCGGCGGCGGCCATGGCGCGTGCGGCGCGCCAGTAGTCGGGGGTGTGGCCCTCGGGCTCGTAGATGGGACCGGGCGATTGGTAAACGCGGCGCGCACCGCTGTTGCGCAGCATGCCTTTCCAGCCGATCGTGCCGAAGCCGCCGAACGGGTCCTGCGCCCGCTGCGCCTGCTGGCGCTCCAGCAGTTGGTATTTGCGCGTGACGGGCAGCATGGCCAAGGCGGCGCGGCTGGTGATGCTGGAAGCCTCAACGCCTTTGAGAATTTCGGCAAAGGCGGCGCTGTTTTGCTGCGCGTGGGCGATCTGCTTGGGCAGCGCCGCCATCAGGTCGGCTTCGCGTTGTTGCGGGCTGCGGGTTTCCAGGGCGTCGTAATGCTGGCTCATGGTGTGGGGCTGTGGTCTGGGGTTTCGGGTCAGCGTTGCGTGCCCCGGCTTGGCCGGGTCACTGGAATGGCCCCCTTGAGGGGGAGGCGGCGCAGCCGCGACGGGGGTGGGCTTAAGCCAGCCAGCGCTTGCGGCGCTTGTAGCTCTTCACATCCTTGAAGCTCTTGCGCTCGCCACCGCCTACGCCCAGGTAGAACTCTTTGACGTCCTCGTTGGTGCGCAGGTACTCGGCCTCGCCGTCCATCACGATGCGGCCCGATTCCATGATGTAGCCGTAGTCGGCGTACTTGAGGGCCATGTTGGTGTTCTGCTCGGCGATCAGGAAGGTGACCTTTTCCTTGCTGTTGAGGTCTTTGACGATCTCGAACACTTCTTCCACGATCTGTGGGGCCAGGCCCATGGACGGCTCGTCGAGCAGCACCATGTTGGGGTTGGACATGAGGGCGCGGCCAATCGCGCACATCTGCTGCTCACCGCCCGAGGTGTAGGCGGCCTGCGAGGTGCGGCGGGTTTTCAGGCGCGGGAAGTAGTTGTAGACCTTTTCCAGATTGGCCGCGATCTCGCCCTTGTCGGTGCGGGTGTAGCTGCCGGTCATCAGGTTTTCTTCGATGGTCAGGTGGGCAAAGCAGTGGCGGCCTTCCATGACCTGCACCACCCCACGGCCCACCAGGTCGGCGGGCGACATGTTTTCAATGCGTTCGCCACGGAATTCGATGGAGCCTTTGGTGACTTCACCGCGTTCGCCCTTGAGCAGGTTGGAGATGGCGCGCAATGTCGTGGTTTTGCCTGCGCCATTGCCGCCCAGGATGGCCACGATGCCTTGCTCAGGCACCTGCAGCGACACGCCCTTGAGCACGAGGATCACGTGGTTGTAGATGACCTCGATGCCGTTGACGTTGAGAACGATGTTTTTCGTGTCCATGGTGGTGTATGTCCTTTTGAACCAACTGAAAGACCCGCGCGCGGCCCTTTCAGTTGGCGGCCCGCGAGGGCCGCTGCCCCTCCCGCCTGGCGGGAGGGGATGGGGGCGATCAGGACTGGCAATCCGCAGGGGTGCGGCGTGTCAGCTTCTTCTCGGCGGCGTACTTGTCGGCGGCGGCCTTGACCATCGGCTTGATGATCATCTCGTCGGCCTGGTACCAGTCGCTGGTGAATTCCCACTTGCTGCCGTTCCAGGTGTGGATGCGGCCCCAGGCAGAACCCACGTGGTCCTGGCAGCTGGTGGAGATGGGGCGCATCACGCCCTTGAAGCCCAGCGCATCGAGCTTGGCCTGGCTCAGGTCCAGGTTTTCCAGGCCCCAGCGCATTTGCTCGCCGGTGATGACCTTGCCTTTGCCAAAGCGCTCTTGGGCGCGGCGCATGCCTTCGACGGCCATCATGGCGCTCATGGCGCCGCGCACGTACAGCACGGTGCCGACTTCGTCCTTGGGACCGGTGCCCTGGCCTTTGCCGTGCACCTTCTCGAGCACTTCCTTCACGAATGCAGCGTTCGGCTCGGCGCCGTGCTGCATGGTGATGGCGTTGTAACCCTTGGCACCTTCGCCCACGTCCTTGACGTCGGGTTCGGCACCGGCCCACCACACGCCGTAGATCTTGTCACGCGGGTAGCCGGTGGCCTGGGCTTCCTTGAGCAGGGTGGAGTTCATCACGCCCCAGCCCCAGTTGATCACGTAGTCGGGGCGCTGCTGGCGGATCTGCAGCCAGGTGGACTTTTGTTCCACGCCGGGCGCGGTCACGGGCAGGAGGGTCAGCTTGAAGCCGTGGGTGTTGGCGCGCTCCTGCAGGATGGGAATGGCTTCTTTGCCGAAGGGGCTGTCGTGGTAGACCAGCGCGATGTGCTTGCCCTTGAGCTTGTCAAAGCCGCCGTTCTTCTTGGCGATGTCCTGGATGATGATGTCGCCAGCGATCCAGTAGGTGCCTGCCAGGGGGAAGTTCCACTTGAAGACACCGCCGTCTTGCGATTCACTGCGGCCATAACCGGCGGTGATCAGCGGGATCTTGTCGATGGGGGCTTTTTCGGTCAGGGCGAAGGTGATGCCGGTGGCCAGGGGCTGGATCACGGTGGCGCCTTTGCCTTTGAGGCGTTCGTAGCACTCCACGCCACGGTCGGTGGCGTAGCCGGTTTCGCACTCTTCAAAAGAGATCTTGACGCCGTTGACGCCGCCACGGGCGTTGGTCAGCTTGAGGTAGTCCACATAGCCGTTGGCCCATGGCACGCCGTTGGGGGCGTAGGCGCCGGTGCGGTACACCAGCACGGGGAAGAACTGGTCTTTGGCCTGGGCGGTGGCCACAGACGGGAGCAAGGCGCTGGACAGGCCAGCAGCAGCCACGGTGGCAGCCAATGCGAGTTGACGAAGCTTCATGTTGTGTCTCCTTGAGTTGGTTGAAGCAGGGGAAATCAGTGGGGATAGATCAGTGGGGGAAAGGCCACAGGCGCAGCTTCTGCTTGCCAATGGACCAGAGCTTGGCCAGACCGTGGGGTTCCACGATCAGGAACCAGACGATCAGGGCGCCGAAGATCATGTATTCGGCGTGCGAGACGGTGGCGGTGGAGATCTCCAGACCCAACAGCGCACCCAGTGCGGGCAAGGCCTGGTTCAGGAAAATGGGCAGCACCACGATGAAGGCCGCGCCAAAAAAGCTGCCCATGATGGAGCCCATGCCCCCGATGATGACCATGAACAGCAGCTGGAAGGAGCGGTCGATCGAGAAGGCGGCGGGCTCCCACGCCCCCAGGTGCACGAAGCCCCACAGCCCGCCGGCCACGCCGACGATGAAAGAGCTGACAGCAAAGGCACTGAGCTTGGCGTACATGGGGCGGATGCCGATCACGGCTGCGGCCACGTCCATGTCACGGATGGCCATCCATTCACGGCCAATCGCGCTGCGCACCAGGTTCTTGGCCAGCAGACCAAACACCACCAGGAAGCCCAGGCAGAACCAGTACTTGTCCATCGGGGTGTCGATGCGCCAGCCCAGCACAGACAGATCGGACACCGAGACCGAGCCGGAGGCGTTGTTGTTGGTGAACCAGCCTACCCGCAGGAAGGCCCAGTCGCAGAAGAACTGCGCCGCCAGTGTGGCCACGGCCAGGTACAGGCCTTTGACGCGCAGGCTGGGGATGCCAAAGAACATGCCCACCAGCGTGGCAAAGAAACCACCCGAGAGCAGCGCCACGATCAGCGGCATGCCTTCCACGCGGATGTAGGTGTTGTAGGCCATGTAGGCGCCCACGGCCATGAAAGCGCCCGAGCCCAGCGAGATCTGACCGCAGTAGCCCACCAGGATGTTCACACCCAGGGCCGCCAGGGACAGGATCAGGAAGGGGATCAGAATGGCGCGAAACAGGTATTCGTCCACCAGGAAAGGCACCACCAGTGCGGCAATCGCAACGATGGCGAGGATGGCCAGCCGGTCCTGCGTGATCGGAAAGATCTGCTGGTCGGCGCGGTAGGAGGTTTTGAACTGACCGTTTTCTCTGTAGAACATTTCAATGACTCCTTAGACGCGGTCAATGATTTTTTCACCGAACAAACCTTGAGGCCTGAACAGCAGGAACACGAGCGCGAGCATGTAGGCAAACCAGATTTCGATGCCGCCGCCCACCAGCGGGCCGAGGTAGACCTCGGAGAGCTTTTCGCCCACGCCGATGATCAGGCCGCCGATGATGGCGCCGGGCACCGAAGTCAGGCCGCCCAAAATGATGACGGGCAAGGCGCGCAGGGCCACCGTGGTCAGCGAGAACTGCACCCCCAGCTTGGAGCCCCAGATGATGCCGGCGACCAGCGCGGTGATGCCGGCCACGCACCAGACGATGACCCAGATGCGGTTGAGCGGGATGCCGATCGACTGGGCGGCCTGGTGGTCATCGGCCACAGCGCGCAGGGCGCGACCGGTGCCGGTCTTCTGGAAAAACACCGACAGCGCGGCCACCAGCACGGCGGCGATCAGGGCGGCCACCACGTCTTCCTGGTTGATCAGCACGCCACCTTCAAAGATGCTGTCGAGCACAAAGACCGGGTCTTTGGGCATGCCCACGTCGATCTTGTAGATGTCGCTGCCAAACAGGGTCTGGCCGAAGCCGTCGATGAAGTAGGTGATGCCCAGGGTGGCCATCAGCAGGGTCACGCCTTCCTGGTTGACCAGGTGACGCAGCACCAGGCGCTCGATCACCCAGGCCAGCAGGAACATGAACACCACCGAGACCGCAAAGGCCAGCACATTGGCCAGCACCTTGCTCTCGATGCCGGTCCACTGCGGAATCCACTCGGAAAAACGCGCCATCGACAACGCTGCCACCAGCACCATCGCGCCTTGCGCAAAGTTGAACACACCCGAGGCCTTGAAGATCAGCACGAAGCCGAGGGCCACCAGGGAATACAGCATGCCGGCCATCAGGCCGCCAAACAGGGTTTCAAGAAAGAATGCCATTTGCTTGTCCTTCTTCTCAGTGCGAGGTGCCCAGGTAGGCCCGGATCACGTCTTCGTTGTTGCGCACTTCATCGGGGGCGCCGTCGCCGATCTTCTTGCCGTAGTCCAGCACCACCACGCGGTCAGAGATGTCCATCACCACCCCCATGTCGTGCTCGATCAGCACAATCGTCGTGCCGAATTCGTCGTTCACGTCCAGGATGAAGCGGCACATGTCCTGCTTTTCTTCCAGGTTCATGCCGGCCATGGGTTCGTCCAGCAGCAGCACCTGCGGCTCCATGGCCAGGGCGCGGCCCAGGTCCACCCGCTTTTGCAGGCCGTAGGGCAGCTGGCCCACAGGCGTTTTGCGGAAAGCCTGGATTTCCAGGAAGTCGATGATGTGCTCGACCTTTTCGCGGTGGGCTTCTTCCTCTTGCTGGGCGGGGCCCCAGCGCAGCGCCTGCAGGAACAGGTTGCTTTTGATCTTGAGGTTGCGGCCCGACATGATGTTGTCGATCACGCTCATGCCCTTGAACAGCGCCAGGTTCTGGAAGGTGCGGGCAATGCCCATCTCGGCCACCTGGCGGCTGTTCATGTGGTCGAACTGTTGGCCACGAAAAGTGATGGAGCCTTCGGACGGCGTGTACACGCCGTTGATGCAATTGAGCATGGAGCTCTTGCCGGCGCCGTTGGGGCCGATGATGGAGCGGATCTCGTGCTCTTTGACGTTGAACGAGATGTCGGTGAGCGCCTTGACGCCGCCGAACCGCAGGCTGATGTTCTGGACGTCGAGGATGACGTCGCCAATGACCTTGCTCATGCTGCTGCCTTCACAGGGGTGAATGTTTGGGCGTCGAAGATCTTGAGCGTGGCACTCACGCTGCCGGTGCGGCCGTCTTCGAACTTGACCACGGTTTCAATGAACTGCTCGGACTTGCCGTTGTACAGGCCGTCGATGAGCGGCTGGTATTTCTCGGCGATGAAGCCACGGCGCACCTTGTTCGTGCGGGTGAGTTCGCCGTCGTCGGCGTCCAGTTCCTTGTGCAGCACCAGGAAGCGGCTGACCTGGCTGCCGGCGAGCATGGTGTCTTCGGCCAGGTCGGCGTTGACTTTTTCCACGCAGTCCTTGATCAGCTCGTACACCTCGGCCTTGGCGGCCAGGTCGGTGTAGCCGGCATAGGGCAGGTTGCGGCGCTCGGCCCAGTTGCCCACGGCGTCAAAATCGATGTTGATCATCACGCACACTTTTTCGCGGCCGTCACCGTAGGCCACGACTTCCTTGATGTGCGGGAAGAACTTGAGCTTGTTCTCGACGTACTTGGGCGCGAACATGGCGCCGTCGTTGCTGCCACCCTGGATGCGGCCCACGTCCTTGACGCGGTCAATGATCTTGAGGTGGCCGTGGCTGTCGATGAAGCCGGCGTCGCTGGTGTGGTACCAGCCGTCCTGCGTGAGCACTTCCTCGGTGGCCTTGGCGTTCTTGTAGTACTCCTTGAGCAGGCCGGGCGACTTGACCAGGATCTCGCCGTTGTCGGCAAGCTTGATCTCCACGCCCTTGCAGGGCACGCCCACGGTGTCGGCGCGCGCTTCGTGGTCGGGCTGCAGGCACACGAACACGGCGGTCTCGGTGGAGCCGTAGAGCTGCTTGATGTTGATGCCGATCGAGCGGTAGAAGGTGAACAGGTCGGGGCCGATGGCTTCACCGGCGGTGTAGGCCACGCGCACACGGCTAAAGCCCAGGTTGTTGCGCAGCGGGCCATAGACCATCCAGTCGCCCAGCTGGTAGCTCAGGCGGTCCATCAGGCCCACCGGTTTGCCGTCCATCAGGGCCGGCCCCACGCGCTTGGCCACGTCCATGAAGTGGTGGAACATCTTGCGCTTGAAGCTGCCCGCGTCTTCCATTCGGATCATGACGCTGGTGAGCATGCCTTCGAACACGCGGGGCGGCGCGAAGTAATAGGTCGGGCCGATTTCCTTGAGGTCGATGCTGATGGTGGCAGCCGACTCGGGGCAGTTGACCACGTAGCCACACACCAGCCACTGGGCGTAGCTGAAGATGTTCTGGCCGATCCAGGCCAGTGGCATGTAGGCCAGCACGTCTTCCTTGTCGGTCAGCTTGTCGAACTCGGCACCCGCCAGGGCGCGGTCAATCAGCGAGCGGTGGGTGTGCACCACGCCCTTGGGGTTACCGGTGGTGCCCGAGGTGAAGAACATGGCGGCCACGTCGTCCATCACGGCTTTTTCGGCTTCGGTGTGGAAAAACTGCGGGTGTTGCTGTGCAAACACCTGGCCGCTGGCTGCAAGCTCGTCCAGCGAGCCCAGGCCGTCTTCGGTGTAGTTGCGCAGGCCGCGGGGGTCGTCATAGAAGATGTGCTGCAGCTGCGGGGCCTGCTCGCGCACTTCCAGCATCTTGTCCACCTGTTCCTGGTCCTCGACCACGGCGAAGCGCACTTCGGCGTTGTTGATCGGGAACACGCATTCGGCGGCCACGGCGTCCTGGTACAGCGGGATCGGGATCGCGCCCAGCGATTGAGCCGCCAGCATGGTGGCGTACAGGCGCGGGCGGTTGGCGCCGACCACGATCAGGTGCTCGCCCCGGTGCAAGCCCGCCTGGTGCAGGCCGCAGGCCAGGTGTTCGACCATGCGGGCCAGGTCGGCCCAGTTCATGGTTTGCCAGATGCCGTATTCCTTCTCGCGCAGGGCCGGCGCTTGCGGGCGCTGTTTGGCGTGCTGCAAGAGCAGTTGGGGAAACGTGGTTTTAGTCACTTGCTCTGTCTCCAGAAAGACTTTCCGCAGAAAGCTGATCAAATTTGCGACGATCCTAGGTTCAAGTTTGACGCCAAGTTGTCGTTACGACGACAATTCAGGGAAGACCCCTAGCGCGACTGACCTCAGACTGACAAATCCATGATGACCGCTACACCTTCTGTTTTCCAACGCCGACGGGCGGCCACGGGCGAGGAGCTGTCGCAGATCCCGTGGCTGCTGTTGTTGACCGAGGCCGAGCGCAACGAGGTGCTGCCGCGCATCGTCGTGTCCGATCCGCAGCCGGGCGACTACGTTTGCCGCGTCGGCCGTCCGGTCACCTATTGGTTCGGTGTGGTGTCGGGCTTGCTCAAGATGAGCAGTGACAACGAAAGCGGACAGACCATGACCTTCACCGGGGTGCCCCCTGGGGGCTGGTTTGGCGAGGGCACGGTGCTCAAACGCGAGAGCTACCGCTACAACATCCAGCCGCTGCGTCCCAGCGTGGTGGCCGGTTTGCCGGTCGACACCTTCCACTGGCTGATTGACCACTCGCTGGGTTTCAACCGCTTCATCATGAACCAGCTCAATGAGCGGCTGGGCCAGTTCATCGCCGCACGCGAGATCGACCGCCTCACCAACCCCGAGATCAAGGTGGCCCGGCACCTGGCGGCACTGTTCAATCCGGTGCTGTTTCCGGGGGTGGGCGAAGTGCTGCGTGTGACGCAGCAGGAGCTGGCCTACCTGGCAGGCCTGTCGCGCCAGCGGGTCAACGAGGCCCTGCGCCGGATGGAAGACCAGCGCCTGATCCGCATCGAGTACGGCGGCTTGCGCATCATCGACATGGACGGCCTGCGCCGGTCCCTGTTCGAGCAAAGCAGCGACAATCGCTGAAGTTGTTGCTGAATTTTCTGCCCCGGTCCGCATGTCCACCACGCCACCCAAAACCTTGTCGATCCGCCGCGTACCCCGTGAGGAGGCGCAAGCCAAGCCCAGCACGGTGGCCGTCACCAGCCGCCTGAACAAACGCATGGCCGAGCTGGGCCTGTGCTCGCGCCGCGAGGCCGACGCCTGGATCGAACAAGGCTGGGTGCGCGTGAACGGGCAGGTGGCGGGCATGGGCATGCAGGTCACGCCGACCGACCGCATCGCGGTGGACAAGGAGGCTGAGCACAAACAGCAGCAGCAAGTCACCATCCTGCTGCACAAGCCCATGGGTTATGTGAGCGGCCAGGCCGAAGACGGTCACCAGCCTGCAGCCACCCTCATCAACCCACGCACCCACTGGACGGGTGACCCGTCCAGAATCCGCTTCACGCCTGGGCAGTTGCGCGGCCTGGCGCCGGCTGGGCGCCTGGACATCGACTCCACCGGCCTGCTGGTGCTCACGCAGGACGGCCGGGTGGCCCGCCAGCTCATTGGCGAAGACTCGGTGATGCAAAAAGAGTATCTGGTGCGGGTGGCCTACACCGGCCACGAAAACACCGCCGCCGCCACAGCCGCTTCGGCCACCTATGGCGGCAAGTCTTCGCAGCTGGTCAGCATCGACGACCACAGCCGCGTGAGTTCTGACGTGCGTTCGGTGTTTCCCGCCGAGCAACTGGAGCGCTTGCGCCACGGCTTGAGCCTGGACGGCAAGCCTCTCAAACCTGCACAAGTGGAATGGCAAAACCCCGAGCAGCTGCGCTTTGTGCTGACCGAGGGCAAGAAGCGCCAGATCCGCCGCATGTGCGAGCAAGTCGGCCTCAAGGTGGTGGGCCTCAAGCGCATCCGCATGGGGCGCGTGGTGCTGGGCAGCTTGCCTGTGGGGCAGTGGCGCTATCTGGCGCCACATGAGCGGTTCTGATTTTTGCTTCCAACCTGGGGTTCTGAGCGCGATTCATTGCTAACGTGTTGCTGAAATAAAGAAACGCTAACACGTTCGGGCGACATGTCGCTGCCAGCGACACGATGTGTTAATGTGTCGCTAATTTCAATAAATATCGACATAACAGATGTGTGTTGTTTTCAGCAACGCGAAATCGCCTGGACCATGACCGATCCATTGCCCCATTGGCGTGCCGATACGCCTTACAACCATTTGCCCTTATTGCCACCACGGCAAGACATCGAAAGCAAATCGGTCTTGAAGGCCTGCATCACTGCCCGTGCGGCATTGGCCGAGCTCAAGCAGGCGGCAGAACTGATCCCCAATCAGACCATGCTGATCAACACGATTCCGCTGCTGGAGGCCAAAGACAGCTCCGAGATCGAAAACATTGTCACCACGACCGACCGGCTGTTCCAGCACGTTCAAGCCGATGGCGCAGCTGACCATGCCACCAAGGAAGCCCTGCGCTACCGATCCGCTTTGCAGCGAGGGTTCTTGTCCCTGAAAACTCGCCCGCTTTGCACCGCGACTGCCGTAGAGATTTGCCGCACGCTCAAAGGGGCAGACATGGACATCCGGCGTACGCCGGGCACCCAGCTGGCCAACGACCGCACAGGTGAAGTGATTTACACGCCGCCCGAGGGCGAAGCCCACCTGAGAGACCTGCTGGCCAATTGGGAGCGTTTTTTGCACAACGCGACCGACCTGGACCCGTTGATACGCATGGCTGTGGGTCATTACCAGTTCGAAGCCATTCATCCTTTCGTCGACGGCAACGGTCGAACGGGCCGGGTCATGAATATCCTGTATCTGATCCAGGAGGGGCTGCTGGGCTTGCCGATCCTCTATCTGAGTCGCCACATCATCGCGCGAAAGGCCGACTACTACCACCTTTTGCTGGACGTCACGCAGCAAGAGGCTTGGGAGCCCTGGGTGCTGTTCATGCTCCAGGCAGTGGAAGAAACATCGCGTTGGACCTCAGCCAAAATCGCCGCCATTCGCGCATTGGCCGAACACACCACCGAACACGTGCGCACCCGCCTGCCCAAGATCTACACCCGCGAGCTGGTGGACGTGATCTTTGAGCAGCCCTATTGCCGCATCGGCAACCTGGTGGACAAAGGCATCGCCCAACGCCAGGCCGCCTCGCGCTACCTGCATGACCTGACCGCTCTGGGCGTGCTGCGCGAAATGCCGGTCGGCAAAGAAAAACTCTTCATTCACCCCAAACTGATGCAACTGCTCAGCCGGGACAGCAACCAATTCCAGCCTTACGCCTGAAAGCGCCAGCCATGAGCACCACCAACGACAACAAGTGCCAGCAGCTCATCAGCAAGCTCAGAGAGATGTTCCAGATGGACCAGGCCGACCTGGACTTTGGCATCTAGATGATAAATGTCGAAACCAGGAGTGATCATGAAAACAATCCATGCTTGCATGATGGCTTGGCTGCTGGTGATGGCAGGTGTGGCCCATGCTCAGACCGGCGTGGTCAACGCCATTTGCAGCACCGACCAGAGCTGGTGCGAGATGGCGGCGACCGAATTCACCAAGGCCACCGGCATTCAGGTGCAGCAAACGCGCAAGGCAACAGGCGAGGCGCTGGCGCAGCTGCGTGCCGAAGCTGCCAACCCCAAGACCGACCTGTGGTGGGGCGGCACCGGTGACCCCTTCCTGCAGGCGGCTGAGATCGGCTTGCTCGCGCCCTACCGGCCCGACTACCTGAACGACTTGCATGGCTGGGCGGTACGCCAGTACGCCATGTCGGGCAACATGGTCGGCGGTTTCTACACCAGTGCCATTGGCTTTGGCTGGAACACCGAGCTGCTCAAAAAGAAGAAGCTGCCCGAGCCCCAATGCTGGGCCGATCTGGTCAAGCCCATTTACAAGGGCGAGGTGGAAATCTCGCACCCGGCCTCCAGCGGCACGGCCTACACCATCCTGGCGGGCCTGGTGCAGATGATGGGCGAGGATGCGGCCTTTGAATACATGAAGGCGCTGCACAAGAACGTCACCCAGTACACCCGCAGTGGCACCGCCCAGGCGCCCAATGTGGCCAAGGGCGAGGTGGCGGTGGGCATCAGTTTCATCTTTGGCTTTGACATGTGGCGGCACCAGAAATACCCGGTGCAGACCGTGGCCCCCTGCGAGGGCACCAGCTACGAGATCGGCGGCATTGCCCTGGTCAAGGGGGCGCGCAACGCGGCCAATGCCCGCCGCTATTACGACTGGCTCATGAGCCCGGCCGGGCAATCGATCGGTGGCAAGGCCAACAGCCTGCAGTTTCCGGCCAACAAGACGTTCAAGCTCGATCCGCGCATCCCGTCGATGGACAGTGTGCGCCTGATCAAATACGACTTCGAGAAATACGGCAAGGCGGCCGAGCGCCGCCGCCTGCTGGAGCGCTGGAACAAGGAGGTGGCCGCGCTGCCCCGCTGATGCCCCTTGAATTCCATCCCGACGCCCCCATGTGCGGGGCGTTTGTGTTTTTACGTGTTGCCAAGAAAGAACCATGAGCAAGCAAACCCATGCCTTCCAGGCCGAAGTGGCCCAACTTCTGCACCTGGTCACCCACTCGCTGTATTCCAACAAAGAGATCTTCCTGCGCGAGCTGATCTCCAACGCTTCGGACGCCTGCGACAAACTGCGTTTTGAAGCGCTGAACAACGCCGCCCTGTACGAAGACGCGCCCGAGCTGCAGGTGCGACTGGCCTTTGACAAGGCCGCCAAGACGCTGACCATCACCGACAACGGCATTGGCATGAGCGCACAGGAAGCCATCGACCACCTGGGCACGATCGCCAAAAGCGGCACCAAGGACTTCATGAGCAAGCTGAGCGGCGACCAGAAGTCGGACGCGCAGCTGATCGGCCAGTTCGGGGTGGGCTTTTATTCGGGCTTCATCGTGGCCGACAAGATCACCGTCGAGTCGCGCCGTGCGGGTCTGCCTGCCAGCGAAGGCGTGCGCTGGATCAGCGGCGGCAGCGGCGACTTCGAGGTCGAGACCCTCCAGCGTGCCGAGCGCGGCACCAGCGTGATCCTGCACCTGCGCGAGGACGCCCTGGACTACGCCAACGCCTGGAAACTCAAGGACATCGTCGGCAAATATTCCGACCACATCAGCCTGCCCATCCTCATGGAAAAGGAAGAGTGGAAAGACGGCGAGCTGATCGACCCGAACAACGAGGAGGGCGGACGCCAGCCTGGTGCCATGGTCAAGACGGGTGAATGGGAAACCATCAACCAGGCCAGCGCCCTGTGGACCCGCCCCAAGAAAGACATCACCGACGAGCAGTACGCCGACTTCTACCAACAGATCAGCCGCGACTTTGAAGCGCCTCTGACCTGGACGCACAACCGCGTGGAAGGCAGCACCGAATACACCCAGCTGCTCTACATCCCCGGCAAAGCGCCGCAAGACCTGTGGAACCGTGAGAAGAAGGCTGGCATCAAGCTGTACGTCAAGCGCGTGTTCATCATGGACGACGCCGAGGCACTGATGCCCAGTTACCTGCGCTTTGTGAAAGGCGTGGTGGACTCGGCCGACCTGCCCCTGAACGTGAGCCGCGAACTGCTGCAGGAAAGCCGCGACGTGAAAGCCATCCGCGAAGGCTGCACAAAACGTGTGCTGTCGATGCTGGAAGACCTGGCCAAGCACGACAAGGCCCCTGAAGCGGGCGCAGATGGCGTGACCGATGTTCTGAGTGAAGAAGACAAAGCCAAGATCGGTCAGTATTCCAAGTTCTATGCCGAGTTCGGCGCGGTGCTCAAGGAAGGCCTGGGCGAAGACTTCGCCAACAAGGACCGCCTGTCCAGGCTGCTGCGCTTCGCATCCACGAGTGACACCGTGAGTGTGAACGGCATGACGAGTCTGGCCGACTACAAAGCCCGCATGAAAGAAGGCCAGGACGCGATCTACTACATCACCGCCGATACCCTGGCCGCTGCCAAGAACAGCCCGCAGCTGGAAGTCTTCAAGAAAAAAGGCATCGAAGTGCTGCTGATGACCGACCGCGTGGACGAGTGGGCACTGAACTTTGTGCACGAGTTCGACGGCACCCCGCTGCAAAGCGTGGCCAAGGGCGCGTTTGACCTGGGCAAGCTGCAAGACGAAGAAGAGAAGAAAGCCGCTGAAGACGCAGCCGAAACCTTCAAGCCCGTGCTGGCCAAGCTGAAAGAAGCCCTGAAAGACAAAGCCGAAGACGTGCGCGTGACCAGCCGCCTGGTCGATTCACCGGCCTGCCTGGTGGTCAAGGACGATGGCGGCATGAGCCTGCAACTGGCCCGCATGCTCAAGCAAGCCGGTCAACAAGCGCCCGAAGTCAAGCCGGTGCTGGAAGTCAATCCCGAGCACGTGTTGGTCAAGAAGCTCGACGGCTCGGTCCACTTCCACGATCTGGCCCACATCCTGTTTGACCAGGCCTTGCTGGCCGAAGGGGGCTTGCCGGAAGACCCTGCGGCTTATGTCAAGCGGGTCAATGCCTTGCTCAGCTGATCGGCGAGTACCGCAAATCAAAAAGGGCAGCCCCTGCGGGGGCTGTCCTTTTTTTCTGGCTTGCTCTGAAATTCAGGCTTTCAAGGCATCCTTGTAGACCGAGTTCACCGGCTGGGCCATCAGCTTGCGCAGCATGGGCTCAAAGGCTTCGATGGGCAGTGTGTCGCAGTGGGCATCGAACGCCGGGTCATCGTAGAGCGCGACGAACTCCTCGGTGTGGGCATAGTGCGGATGGCCTTTGAACATGTCACGCATGTGGCGGTCCATGCCAATGTGGTGAAAGAAGTTGTAGCCCTGAAAGATGCCGTGGTTCTGCACCATCCACAAATTGGCTTCGGACACAAAGGGCTTGAGGATGGCGGCGGCGATGTCCGGATGGTTGAAGCTGCCCAGGGTGTCGCCGATGTCGTGCAGCAAGGCGCACACCACATACTCGTCATCGCGTCCGTCACGCATTGCCCGCGTGGCGGTTTGCAGGCAGTGGGTGTAACGATCCACCGGAAAGCCGCCGTAGTCGCCCTCGAGCAGTTTCAGGTGCGCCATCACCCGGTCGGGCAAGGACTTGCTGAACTGCATGAATTCGCCAGCGATCAGCTTCCAGTCGTCCTGGGTGCTGTCCTGCATGCGGATGAATCGGGCTCGGTCGTTCATGGGCGCTCCTGGGAAAGCGCCAGCATACAGGCTCTGCTGCCAGGGGGCTGTCGGGTAGATGACGCAGGCCCTGCGGGGGTGCCAGGGGCGCGGTCAGCGGCAACGTCAGGCACTTAGCCGACCCTCATGCCACTGGCGCGGTCAAACAAATGCGACTGGTCCTGCGACCATTGCAGATGCACCGCATCGCCCACTGCCGCCTGCAAGACCCCAGGGACACGGGCAGTTAGCTTGCCTGCGCCGGTGTCCACGGTGGCATAGGTTTCGGGCCCGGTGGGCTCGATCATGCTGAGCGTGCCGGGCAGGCCTTGGGCCGCAAAGCTGATGCTCTCGGGGCGCAGGCCATAGACCAGATCGGCGTTGCCGTGGGTTTGCACTGCAGCTCGCTGCGCGTCGGTGATGGCCAGCGCCACGCCGTGAGCGGTCAAGGCGTTGCCTGTGCGCTGGGCGTCGACCATGTTCATGGCGGGCGAGCCAATGAACTCGGCCACAAAACGGTTGGCCGGGTGGTTGTAGATTTGGGCAGGCGTGCCGAACTGTTGCACCAGGCCGTCTTTCATCACGGCGATGCGGTCGCCCAGCGTCATGGCTTCGACCTGGTCGTGCGTGACGTACACGGTGGTGGTTTTCGTGCGCTGGTGCAGCTGTTTGATTTCGGCGCGCATTTCCACACGCAGCTTGGCGTCCAGGTTGGACAAGGGCTCGTCAAACAGGAACAGCTTGGGGTCGCGCGCCAGCGCACGGCCCATGGCCACGCGCTGGCGCTGACCGCCCGAGAGTTGCCCAGGCTTGCGCTCGAGCAGGTGGCCGATTTGCAGCATGGCCGACACGCGGTCCACGGCGGCTTGGCGTTCGGCCTTGGGCACCTTGCGGATTTCCAGGCCAAAAGCGATGTTTTGCGCCACCGTCATGTTGGGGTAGAGCGCGTAGCTCTGGAACACCATGGCGATGTCGCGGTCCTTGCTGGGCAGGCGCGTCACGTTGCGCTCACCGATCAGGATGCTGCCTTCGGTGGGGTGGTCCAGCCCGGCGATCATGGCCAACAGTGTGGACTTGCCGCAGCCCGATGGCCCCACCAGGATCAGGAATTCGCCGGCCTCGATCTCCAGGTCAATGCCCTTGAGGATGTGGGTGGTGTCGTTGTAGGTCTTGTGGATACCCTGGATGGATAAAGCGCCCATGAAAATGTCCTTGTTCAAAGCATGAACGGTTTGACCGTCCAGAAGTTATTCAGTGGTCCCGTGGCACGGCTTTGCCGGACCGGTGGGACCGCCCCCCTTGGGGGGATGCGGCCGACAGGCCGCTTCGGGGGGTTACCCCTTCACTGCGCCGGCGGTCAGGCCGCGCACAAAATATTTACCCGCCGCCACGTACACCAGCAGCGTGGGCAGGGCAGCGATCAGCGCGGCGGCCATGTCCACGTTGTATTCCTTGACCGAGCTGGAGGTGTTGGCCAGGTTGTTCAGGCCCACGGTGATGGGCTTGCTGTCGGCGCCCGAAAAAACCACGCCGTACAAAAAGTCGTTCCAGATGGCTGTGAACTGCCAGATCAGCGTGACCACCAGGATCGGCACCGACAGCGGCAGCACGATGCGCCGGAAGATCAGCCAGAAACCCGCGCCGTCCAGTTGTGCGGCCTTGATGAGTTCATCAGGCAGGCCCACGCAGTAGTTGCGAAAGAACAGCGTGGTGGACGGGATGCCTGCCACCACATGCACCAGCATCAGGCCCCAGATCGAGCTGGCCATCCCCAGCCAGCCCAACACCTGGCTCATGGGCAGCAGCACCACCTGCATGGGCATGAACACGCCAAACAGCATGAAGGCAAACAGCGTCTCGCTGCCGCGAAACTTCCACTTGGACAGCACATAGCCGTTGAGCGAACCCAGCAGGGTGGACACGACCACGGCGGGCACCACCATCAGCACCGAGTTCCAGAAGTAAGGCTGCAGCCCAGCGCACTCCACGCCGGTGCAGGCCGAGCCCCAGGCCTTGGTCCAGGCGTCCAGCGTGGGGGCGGTGGGCAGGCTCAGCAAATTGCCGCTGCGGATTTGCTCGGCGTCCTTGAGCGATGTGACCAGCATGACGTACAGCGGCGCCAGAAACCAGGCTGCAAAGACCAACAGCACGGCCCACAGGATCAGGCGGTGGAGATGCGTGCGGTTCATCGCTTGCTCCTGAGTTCAGAGTAGAGGTAAGGCACCACGATGGCCGCCACGGTGGCCAGCATGATGGTGGCGCTGGCCGCGCCCAGACCGATCTGGCCGCGCGTGAAGGCGGTGGCGTACATGAAGGTGGCGGGCAGGTCGGTGGCGTAGCCGGGGCCGCCTGCGGTGAGCGCCATCACCAGGTCAAAGCTCTTGATGGCCAGATGCGACACCACCATGAGCGTGCTGAAAAACACGGGGCGCAGGCTGGGCAGGATGATCGATGCGTAAATGCGCGGCAGGCTGGCGCCGTCCACCTGGGCGGCCTTGATGATGGATTCGTCGATGCCGCGCAGCCCGGCCAGGAACAGCGCCATCACAAAGCCCGCGCTTTGCCAGACCCCGGCGATCACCACGCAGTAAATGGCGGTGTCTTGCTGTACCAGCCAGTCAAAGCTGAAGTGCTCAAAACCCCATTGGTGCATCAGGTGCTCCAGGCCCAGCCCGGGGTTCAAAATCCATTTCCAGGCGGTGCCGGTCACGATCATCGACACGGCCATGGGGTAGAGGTAAATCGTGCGCAGCACGCCTTCGGCCCGCACTTTCTGGTCGAGCAAGATGGCCAGAAAAATGCCCAAAGCCATGGCGCCGCCAATGAACAGCGCGCCAAAGAGCCCCATATTGGTCATGGCCACGCGAAAGCGGTCGCTTTCCAGCAGGGCCAGGTACTGCTGCAGGCCCACAAAGTTGTAATTGGGCAGGATGCGAGAGGCCGATAGCGACAAATAGCCGTTCCAGGCCATCAGGCCATAGATGAACAGCAAAGACACGATGAAGCTGGGGGCCACCACCAGGCGGGGCAGCCAGGGACCCTTGGGGTTCATGGGTTCTTTCAGAGTTGCAAGGAAAAAGCCGGGCATCGGCAAAGCGATGCCCGGCTGACGGGGGCAGGGCTTACCACCAGATTTCGTACTGCACGCCGACCAGGGTTTGGCCTTTGAGCGGGCCGGTGGCCCCGCTGCCAAAGCTGCCCAGGTTGGCGTTGGCGGCGGCGGTGTTCCAGTTGGCACGCGTCACGTACAGGCGCAGTTCTGGGCGCGACCAGAAGTCACCACCGGTGGCAATGGTCGGCGCAATCGTGAACTTGTTGAGTTGTTGTGCGGGTTGACCGTCAGAGAACTTGCGCGAGGTGATACCGGCTTCGGCCAACAGCTTGAAGTTGTTGTTGAAGGCGTAGGACACGCGACCGCCCACAGAGGTGTCTTTGGTGGTGAAGCCTTGGTTGTCGGCTTTGCTGGTCTGGTAGCCCGCGATGGCTTGGCCACCGAAGGGGCCTTTTTGCCAGTTGATCGAGTCGGCAATGCGGGTGGACTTGACACCAAAAATCGATGCGGCGGTGGCACCAGCGGCAGGGGTCAGCGACACGAATTCGCCGGTGATCTTGGCCAGACCCGAAGAAGTCTGCAGGAACAGGCTGTTGGTCAGGCCCGGGGTCAGGAAATTGGCCTGGTTGTGCACGGCCGAAATGCCGTGACCGCCGTTGGAGCCAAAGCCCGAGGTGTTGACGCTGGTGGCCAGCACGCGCACGGTGCCGCCGGCATTGGTTTCGATGCCGCCCACGTCCAGATTGATCTTGCTGGCCGAGGCGCCTGTCGCGAGTTTGTTGTCAAAGGTGTCACCCGAAGACACGGTCAGGCCGACTTTGGCTTTGCCCACATTCAGGTCCATGACGCCCGCGCCCTGGTATTCGCCAGAGTTCATCAGGAAGTGGTCCACCACGTGCACGTCTTGCACGCGCAGACGGCGCTGGCCGACCCAGAACTTGGCTTCGGGCGCCACGGCCAGACCGGAAATTTCACCAAAGGCCTGCACCGTGCCGATGTTGCTGGTGCCCCACTTGTTGGGCATGTAGCCAAACTTGTATTTCACGCCGTCGGCGTTCTCGAACGTCTTGCCGACATAGACCTCCAGGCCGGTGTCGCCTTCGTTGCCCAGACGGTACTTGTGCAGGTCACCGCCCAGGGTCAGGCCGCCCTTGACGTTGTTGTCCTTGTTGTAGCTCAGCGAGGTGCCGCCGCGCGAATAACCGCTGAATTCCAGGCCGTCGGCGGCGTGGGCCAAAGTGGCCGCCGCCAGGGCGGTGGCCGTCAGGATGATTTTTTTCATGGTGGAGTAGTGCTTTCTTTAGGGTGGGGTTTATTGGGTCTTGGCGGCGGCGGCGATCTTGGCCTGCGCGTCCTTTGTGCTCATCTTGTCGTCGTTCCAGAACTGGCTCACGGCGTCCTGGATGGCGCCGGACGTGGCCGATGCGATGGCCATGCCGTGGGCCACCGAGGGCACCAGCGCGCCGCTCTTGGCGGTGTCCACAAAGTCTTTGGACGAGAGCTTGGCACAGTCGTCAAACTTGGCCAGGTTCATGTTCAGGCGGACGGGGATGGAGCCTTTGTTCAGGTTGAAGACTTCCTGGAAGTCGGTGGACATGATGGCGGCGGCCAGGTCTTTCTGGGCCTTCACGTTGGCTTCGTTCTTGAGCTTGAACATGGCAAACGAGTCCACGTTGAAGGTGAAGGACTTGGCGGTGCCCGGTGCGGCCACGCAAGAAAAGTCTTTGCCCGGTGTCTTGCCCGCGGCCACGAATTCGCCCTTGGCCCAGTCGCCCATCAGCTGCATGCCGGCTTCGCCCTTGATCACCATGGCGGTGGCCAGGTTCCAGTCGCGGCCAGGGGCATTCTTGTCGGTGTAGGTCTTGACCTTCTTGAAGGTGTCGAGCACCTTGGTCATGGTGGCGCCCGTCAGGGTGGGCTGGTCCAGTTGCACCAGGGCTTTTTTGTAGAAGTCGGCACCGCCCACGCCCAGGGCCACGCTTTCAAAGGTGGTGAAGTCCTGCCAGTTCTGGCCACCGTGGGCCACGGCAACGATGCCGGCTTTTTTCAGGGCTTCGGCCGCCACAAAGAACTCGTCCCAGTTGGTGGGCACTTTGGCACCGGCCTTTTTGAAGGCGTCGTTGCTGGTCCACAGCCAGTTCACGCGGTGCACGTTGACCGGTGCGGCGATGTAGTTGCCCTTGTATTTCATGACGTTGGCGACCACCGGGGGCAGCAGGCTGTCCCATTTTTCGGCCTTGGCCACGTCGTCGATGTTGGCCAGCACGCCTTCGGCGGCCCATTCCTGCAGGGCCGGGCCCTTGATCTGGCCAGCGGCTGGGGCGTTGCCCGACACCACGCGGCTCTTGAGCACGGTCATGGCGTTGTCGCCACCGCCACCGGCCACGGCAAAGTCTTTCCAGGTGTGGCCCTTGCCTTGCAGCGTGGCCTTCAGGGCGGCAGCGGCCTTGGCTTCGCCGCCGCTGGTCCAGTAGTGCAGCACTTCGACTTCGCCAGCCTGGACGGTCAGCGCGGTCAGAACCACGCAGGCCATGGCGGCACGGCCGATGGTGTTGAGTTGGGGTTTTTTCATGTCGTCTCCGAACTGAGTGCGGCCAAGAGGCCGTCTGGGGTGGTCCGCTCGCACAGGGTTGCGTCAATGCGGTAAATCAATCTTAATGATTTATTAATTAATTAAAATCAGGTTAAACCCTAGTGCAAACCCGGCGCCGAAGAATGGGAAGAAACCGGGTCTGTGGCATGATTTCGATCCTCTTTTATTAAGAATTCATTCATGAAACTCCTGCTGGCCGAAGACGATGCCTTGCTGGCCGACGCCCTGTGTACCCAACTGCAGGGGGTGGGCTTCGAGGTGGTGCATGCCCCCAATGGGGCGGTGGCCGACTTCCTGCTGGAGCGCGAAACGCATGACATCGCCGTGCTGGACCTGGGTCTGCCCATGCTGGATGGACTGAGCGTGCTCAAGAAGATGCGCCAGCGCCAGCCCGACCTGCCGGTGCTGCTGTTGACGGCGCGCGACTCGCTGGACGACCGGGTGGCGGGTTTGCAGGCGGGGGCCGACGACTATGTGACCAAGCCTTTTGACTTTCCGGAACTGCTGGCGCGGCTGCAGGCCCTGCTGCGGCGCAGCCAGCGCCGCCTGGGCGCTGCCCTGCAAGTGGCGCGCCTGACCTTGGACGAGGGCGCACGCCGCGCTTTTGTGGCGGGTGAACCGATCGAGCTCAGCGGCCGTGAATGGTCCTTGCTGCAACTGCTGGTGCAGCACCAGGGCAAGGTGGTGACCAAAGAGCAGATCCATGCGGTCTGGAGCGACGAGTCTGGCGAAGTGGGCGTGGGCAATGCGATCGAGGTCTACGTGCACCGCCTGCGCCGCAAGCTTGAAAAGGCCGAGGTCAGTATCCGCACCGTGCGCGGCATGGGCTACCTGCTTGAACCTGAAGCCACCGCCTGAAGATGGACACCCCAACCGCGCCAGCGCCCTCCCAGGCTGCTGCCTCTGCTGCGCAGGGGCAGGCGGGCGTGTCATTGGCGCGCCAGTTGCTGCTGTGGCTGCTGCTGCCGCAGCTGGTGGTTTGGCTGGTGGGCGGGGCGGCCACTTACCGCCTGGCTTCGGGCTATGTGAACCAGGCGATTGACGCCAGCTTGCTGCAGGCCAGCAAGTCGCTGGCACGCCAGCTCAAGCCCATTGGCAGTGGCTTGCTGATCGACTTTCCCAAAGCCGCGCAAGACATCCTGGAGGCCGACCCCAGCGACCGACTGCTCTACACCGTCAGTTCGCCTCCGGGCCAATTCATTTTGGGCAACCAGTCGCTGCCCACGCCCGGCGAGGCCGAAGACCTGCCGCTGGGCCAGCCGTATTTCTACAACGCCCATTTCCCCGGTCCCAACCCCAGCACGGCACCCTCTCAGGCGCTGCGCATCGTGGCGCTGCGCCTGACCCTGGGCGATCCGAGCGACCCCTCTGACCCTGCCCCCGTCATGCTGGTGCAGGTGGCGCGCAGCAGCGCCAACCGCGAAGAACTGGCGCAGCGCATCCTGGTGGACATGCTGCTGCCCATGTCAGGTCTGGTGGTGGTGCTCACCGCGCTGGTCTGGTTTGGCATCCGCGCCGGGCTGTCGCCGCTGCACCGCCTGCGCCTGCAAGTCGAAGGCCGTGCCCCCACCGACCTGGCGCCGCTGCAGCTGGCGTCGGCCCCGCGCGAGTTGTGGTCACTGGCCAGTGCCATCAACACCTTGCTGGCCGCGGTGCAAAGCAATGTGAACACCCAGAAACGTTTCATCGGTGACGCTGCGCACCAGCTGCGCACGCCGCTGGCGGGCCTCAAAAGCCAGACCGAGATCGCTTTGCAGTCGGTCACCGACCCGGCCTTGCAGGCGCGGCTGCAGCGGGTGCACGAAAGCGCCACGCGCAGCGCCCATCTGGTCAACCAGTTGCTCACGCTGGCGCGCGCCGAGCCCGAGTCGATCATGGCGCAAGACCGCCAGCGTTTTGACCTGCACCGCCTGGCCCAGCAGCTGACTGCCGAATGGGTGCCGCGTGCCCTCAAGGCACAGGTGGACCTGGGCATGGACGAAGACACGTCGGCCCAGGGCACGCCGCAGTGGGTGGTGGGCAATGCGTTGCTGATTGGCGAGGCCCTGAACAACCTGATCGACAACGCCCTGCATTACGCCGGTGTTGGCGCCCAGGTGACGGTGCAGACGCACACACAGGGCGCGCAAGCCGTGCTGACGGTGACCGACACCGGCCCGGGGATTGCCGCGGCCGACCGCGAGCGGGTGATGGAGCGCTTTGTGCGCGGCACCGACACCGGCAACGGTTGTGGTCTGGGCCTGGCCATCGTGCGCGAAATCATTGAGCGCCACCAAGGTACCGTCACCTTGGCGGATGCGGTCCCCCATGGCCTGCGGGTCATTCTGACCCTGCCTCTGGCCGCCTCACAAGAGCATTGAAATGAACGACACCTCGTCTGCATTCACCGGCCTGGTCGGTGACATTGGCGGCACCAATGCCCGTTTTGCGCTGGTGCGTGGCTCGGGACAGCCCCTGACCCACGCGCTGACCTTGCCCACCGCCGGTTTTGCCGATCTGGCCGCTGCGCTGCAGGCCTATGCGCAGCAGGTGGATGTGCGCCTGCCTGCCCACGCCTGCATTGCGATTGCCAACCCGATCGACGGCGATGTGCTGCGCATGACCAACACCGCCTGGGTGTTTTCCATCGAAGACACCCGCCAGCGCCTGGGCTTGCAAACGCTGCGCATGCTCAACGACTGGGAGGCCATGGCGCTGGCTGCGCCCACGTTTGCCGCACACGAACTGCTGCAACTGGGCGGTGGCACGCCGGTGGCCGATGCACCACGGGGTCTGCTGGGTGCGGGCACGGGCCTGGGCGTGTCCTCGCTGGTGCGTGCGCGCTCGGGTGAGTGGGTGCCCGTGGCGGGTGAGGGCGGACACGTGACGCTCAGCCCCGGCAACGCCCGAGAAGCCGACATCTTGCGTGTGTTGTGGTCGCGTTGGTCGCATGTGTCGGCCGAGCGCGTCATTTCGGGCATGGGGCTGGAAAACCTCTACACCGCGCTGGCCGCCTTGTCGGGCCAGTCTTTGCCGTCCCTGAGCGCGGCCGAGATCTCGCAACGCGCCCTGACCGGGGGCGATGCCCTGTGCCTGGAGGCGGTGGAGACGATGTGCGTGTTGCTTGGGCGCGTGGCGGGCAATCTGGCGCTCACGCTGGGCGCGCGGGGTGGCATCTACATCGGCGGTGGCGTGATGGGGCATTTGCGCGCACACCTGCCGCGTTCAGGCTTTCGCGCCGCCTTCGAAGACAAGGGCCGTTTTGCCGATTTCATGCGCCGCATCCCCACCTGGCTGATCGAGGCCGAGCAAGCCGCGCTGCGCGGCGCGGCCATGGGGCTGGGAGTGTCGGTGACGGCTTGACCCCTCATGCAGGGCAAGCTCCTGAAACTGGCGCCTGCGGGGCTTACACCACCAGAGGTGCTTCCTGCATGGCTTCGATCTGCTCGTGCAGCATGTGCACCTGGCCGCGCCAGTAGTCGGGCGTGCCAAACCACGGAAAGTGGATCGGAAAGGTCGGGTCGCTCCAGCGCCGCGCCAGCCAGGCGCTGTAGTGGACCAGGCGCAGTGTACGAAGCCCCTCGATCCAGCCCAGCTGGTGCCGGTCAAAGTCGCGGACTTGTTCGTAGCCGTCGAGCAGAGCCGACAGCTGCAGCGTGCGCTGGCGCCGATCACCCGACAGCAGCATCCACAAGTCTTGCACTGCCGGGCCCATGCAGGCGTCGTCCAGGTCCACAAAATGCGGGCCGCCGTTGGGCAGGTCGGTGGGCGTCCACAAAATATTGCCGGGGTGGCAGTCACCGTGCACGCGGATCAGCGCACTGTCCATGCCCGCCAGCTGTGTTTGCAAAAGAGGCAGCACGACTGCGTACGCCTCGCGCCATTCGCGCTCCACCTCCAGTGGGATGGCTTGCTGCTGCAGCAACCACTGCGCAGGCTCTTGGGCCAGTCGTTCCACGCTGAGCGTGGCACGGTGCTCAAAAGTGCGCTTCGCGCCGGTGTTGTGCAGCCGCGCCAGAAAACGGCCAATCCATTCCAGCACCTCCAGATCGTCCAGCTCTGGCGGGCGGCCTCCACGCATGGGGCTGATGGCAAAGTCAAACCCCTCAAAATGGTGCAGTGTCTGGCCGTTCAGCACCAACGGTGCCACGGCAGGCACCTCGTCGGCCACCAGCGCATGTGCAAACGCGTGCTCTTCCAGAATTTGCGCGCGCGTCCAGCGCCCCGGACGGTAGAACTTGAGCACCACCGCGTTGTGGCCTTGCACCGGCTCGTCCAGGTGGGCGCGGTAAACCCGGTTTTCATACGAGCCCATCGCCAGCAGACGGCCGTCGGGCCACAGCCCCAGATCGGTCATGGCCTGCATGACGCTGTCGGGGGTGAGGGCGGTGTAAGGGTGTGGCGCGTTGCTCATGCGGCGATTGTCGGCGACGTGATTGTTGACTTGTGCGCGCTCAATGCGGGGCGTGATTTATGAATTGCATCCTGTGCGGCGCATAATGGCCCGCATGGACAAGCTCAAGGCATTTGAAACCTTTGTCTCGGTGGCCACCAAGGGCAGCCTGACGGCGGCCGCGCGCGGCGAGGGGGTGGCGCCGGCCATCATCGGGCGGCGGCTGGACGCGCTCGAAGAGCATCTGGGCGTCAAGCTTTTGGTGCGCACCACGCGCCGCATCACCCTCACCCACGAGGGCAGCGCCTTTCTGGAAGACTGCCAGCGCCTGCTGTCGGACGTGGCCAATGCCGAAGCCAGCGTCTCGGCCGGGGGTGTCAAGGCCAGCGGGCATTTGCGCATCACGGCGCCCGCCGGGTTCGGGCGCCGCCATGTGGCGCCGCTGGTGCCGCGCTTTCGCGAGCTGCACCCCGACGTGACGATCTCGCTGAACCTGAGCGACCGCGTGGTGGACCTGGCCGCCGAAGGCTTTGACTGTGCGGTGCGCGTGGGCGACTTGCCCGACTCGTCGCTGGTGAGTGTGCGCATGGCCGACAACCGCCGCCTGTGCGTGGCCACGCCGCAATACCTGGCCCGCCACGGCACGCCGCAGCAGCCTTCAGACCTGCTGCAACACGCCTGCCTGGCGCTGTCGAGCGACGCCTCGCAGACGCGCGGCTGGGCGTTTCGGGTACCTACCGAAGCCGGTGGTCACGAGGTGGTGCATTTGCGCCCGGGTGGGCCACTGGACTGTTCGGACGGGCAGGTGCTGCACGACTGGTGCCTGGCCGGTTACGGCATCGCCTGGCGCAGCACCTGGGAGGTGGAGTCCGAAATCCAGGCCGGCCGCCTGGTGGCGGTGCTCGAAGAGTTCGCTGCCTCGCCCAACGGCATTTATGTGGTGTTCCCGCAGCGCAAGCATTTGCCATTGCGGGTCCGGTTGTGGATCGAGTACCTCAAGCAGCACTATGGCCAGAGCGCGTTCTGGCAGCGCGCAGCGCCTTGATCTTCTCTGCAGGAGCCAGCAGGGCTGGCTCCTGCAGCAGTCAATGCCGACGCGTCAGGCTCACTTGGCTTTGAGGCAATCCGACATGAAGGCCTTGCGTTCGGCGCCTTTAAGGCCCTTGGCCTTGGCGTCCGCGTTGCAGGTTTTCATGCGGTTTTGTTGGCTCGGCTTGTCTTTCGGGGCCGGGTCGGCCGCCTGGGCGCTGACCAGTCCGAGGCCAAAGGCGCAAGCGAGGACGGCGGTGGTGCGAAGCGTGGTACGCATATGGATCTCCCTGTGGTTGCAATCAACCCACCCGGCTGGGCGGGCAGGGCCAGCGTAGTGCATTCTTTTGGCTGACGCCAGCCCCCGTAAAATCGCCCGATGCTCAATGCCAAACAAGAACTGCTCGCGGCCCTGGCCGCCGAGCTTGAAAAACTCCAGCCCGGTGCCGGTGAACGTGCCGCCTTTGAATCGCCCAAGGTGGCTGCGCACGGCGACTTTGCCTGCACCGCCGCCATGCAGCTGGCCAAGGGCCTCAAGCAAAACCCGCGTCAGCTGGGCGAGGCCCTGCGTGAAGCGCTGCTGGCCACGCCCGCTTTTGAGCGCTGGGTGGATGCCATCGAACTGGCGGGCCCCGGCTTCATCAACATCCGCCTGAAAGACCTGGCCAAACAGGCCGTGGTGGCCGAGGTGCTGGCCGCAGGCGAGGCGTTCGGTCAACAAGCCAGCACGGGTCAGCGCGTGCTGGTCGAATTTGTGTCCGCCAACCCGACGGGCCCGCTGCACGTGGGGCACGGCCGCCAGGCCGCGCTGGGCGACGCCATTTGCAACCTGCTGGCCACCCAGGGGCAAGACGTTTACCGCGAGTTCTATTACAACGACGCGGGTGTGCAGATCGGCACCCTGGCCAATTCCACCCAGCTGCGCGCCAAGGGCTTCAAGCCCGGTGACGCCGAGTGGCCCGAAGCCGCCTACAACGGCGACTACATCCAGGACATTGCCAACGACTTTCTGGCCAAAAAGACCGTCAAGTCCGACGACCGCGAGTTCACGGCCAGCGGCGATGTGAATGATCTGGACGGCATGCGCCTGTTTGCCGTGGCCTACCTGCGCCACGAGCAGGACCTGGACCTCAAGGCTTTCGATGTCCAGTTTGACAACTACTACCTCGAGTCCAGCCTCTACACCAGCGGCAAGGTCGATGCCGCCGTGCAAAAGCTGCGCGAGGCCGGCAAAACCTACGAGCAAGACGGTGCCCTCTGGCTCAAGTCCACCGAGTACGGGGACGACAAGGACCGCGTCATGCGCAAGGGCGACGGCAGCTACACCTACTTCGTGCCCGATGTGGCCTACCACATCACCAAATGGGAGCGCGGTTTCTCTCGTGTGGTCAACATCCAGGGCACCGACCACCACGGCACCATTGCCCGCGTGCGCGCCGGCCTGCAGGCGGCGGGTGTGGGCATTCCCCAGGGCTACCCCGACTACGTGCTGCACACCATGGTGCGCGTGATGCGCGGCGGCGAAGAGGTCAAGATTTCCAAGCGCGCGGGCAGCTACGTCACGCTGCGCGACCTGATCGAATGGACCAGCAAGGACGCGGTGCGTTTCTTCCTGCTCAGCCGCAAGCCCGACACCGAATACGTGTTTGACATCGACCTGGCGCTGGCGCAGAACAACGACAACCCGGTGTATTACGTGCAGTACGCGCATGCGCGCATCTGCTCGGTGCTGGCGTCGTGGGGCGGTGACGCCGCTTCGCTGTTGCAGGCCGACCTCTCGTCCCTGCAAGGCCCACAGGCGCAGGCCCTGATGCTCAAGCTGGCGCAGTACCCCGCCATGCTGACCTCGGCCGCCAACGACTTTGCGCCGCACGATGTGACCTTCTACCTGCGTGACCTTGCTTCGCTCTACCACTCCTACTACGACGCCGAGCGCATTTTGGTCGAAGACGAAAAAATCCGCACGGCACGCCTGGCCCTGGTCAAAGCCACAGCCCAGGTGCTGCACAATGGCCTGAAGGTGTTGGGTGTTTCCGCACCCACCAAAATGTGATGCACGACATGGACATGAACACTCCCCAGCTTCAGCGCGGCGGCACTTTCCTTGGTTTTGTCCTGGGCCTGGTGGTTGGCCTGGCGGTGGCGCTGGGTGTGGCCATGTACGTCACCAAGGTCCCGACCCCGTTTTCCAACAAAAACCAGACCCGCACACCCGAGCAGGACGCGGTGGAAAACCAGAAGAACAAGGACTGGAACCCCAACGGCGTGCTCCAGCCCAAGGCGCCCGCGTCCAGCCCCGCTGCCGACGGCGCAGTGAGCCCGCTGCCCATGCCGGCTGTTGCACCCGCGCTGCCTGGTGCGGTCGAGCCTGCCCGCAAAGAGGTCAAACCTGCCGTCAGTGCCGACCCGCTGGGTGATCTGGCCAAGTCCAAGACCGCAGAAAACACGCCCGAACCTTTCCAGTATTTTGTGCAGGTGGGGGCCTACCGCAGCCAGGCCGAAGCCGAGGCGCAAAAAGCCAAAATGGCCTTGATGGGGCTGGACGCCAAAGTGTCCGAGCGTGAGCAGGCCGGTCGCACGGTCTACCGCGTCCGCCTGGGGCCGTTTGACGACAAGGGCTCGGCCGACCGCATCCACGCCAAGCTCGATGGTGCCCAGGTCGAGAACACCATCGTGCGCATGCAGCGCTGAAAAATTCACAGGAGAGCAGTCATGAACCCCCACATTCGTCACTTCGTGTACTCACTGCCCCCCAAGGGGGCTCTGTCCTCCTTGGGGCGGCCCTGCGGAGGACAGCCATGAAACGCCGTTCATTTGCCACCGGGTTGCTGGCTGTGTCCAGCGCACTGGGTCAAGGCGCTGCCTGGGCGCAGCAAGCTTTCCGTGCAGGCAAGGATTTTTTGCCGCTGGAGCGTCCCGTGCCCACCGACGCCGGTGCTGGCAAGGTGGAGCTGATCGAGTTCTTCTGGTACAGCTGCCCGCACTGCAACGCCTTTGAGCCCACTTTTGCACAATGGGTCAAGAACGCCCCCAAGAACGTGGTGGTGCGCCGCGTGCCGGTGGCTTTCCGTGACGACTTCGCGCCGCAGCAGCGCCTGTACTTCGCGCTCGAAGCCATGGGCTTGCTCGAAACCGTGCACGCCAAGGTGTTCCATGCCGTGCATGTGGAGCGCTTGCCGCTCAACACCGATGCGCTGATCCTGGCCTGGGTCGAAAAGCAGGGCGTGGACGGCAAGAAGTTTGCCGAAACCTACAAGTCCTTTGGTGTGGCGGGCAAGGTCAAGCGCGCCGTTCAGCTGCAAAACGACTTCCGTGTCGAGGGCGTGCCCTCGCTGGGCATCGCCGGGCGCTACTACACCGATGGTTCGCTGGCGGGCAACATGGACCGTGCGCTCAAGGTGGCCGAATACCTGCTGGCGCAGTCCAAATAAAGCCGGGCACCACCCCGACCGAGACAGGCCCGCAACACTTGCGGGCTTTTTTTCGTCTGCAGTCTGGCAAGTGGCGCTTGGGCACCTACAATCCGGGCAACAGCAAGATTCGTGCCCCATGAAGTTCTCTTTCCTCCTGCCCCTGCTTGCGCTGCTGATGTGGCAAGGCGGCGCTGTCCGGGCAGAGCGGGCGGATCGCCAAAAACCCATGCAGGTCGAGGCCGACCGCATGCAGCACGACGACCCCAAACAACTCACCGTGCTGTCAGGCCACGTGCAGGCCGTCAAAGGCACGCTGCTCATGCGCGCCGCCCACATGGAAGTGCAGCAGGACGCACAGGGCCAACAGGTGGCCAGCTTTCGTGCCAACGAGGGTGAGCGCGTGTTCTTTCGCCAAAAGCGCGAAGGCGTGAATGAATTTGTCGAAGGTGAAGCCGAGCAAGCCGTCTACGACAGCCGCCAGGACCTGATGACGCTCACCGGGCGCGCCGAGGTGCGCATCCTGCGCCAGGACCAACCGGCCGACCAGGTGTTTGGCCACCGCATCGTCTACAACAACAGCACTGAAGTGCTGAATGTGGACGAACGCCAGCAAGGCGCTGGCCGCGCGCGTGCGCGCGCCGTGCTGGCCCCCCGCGCCGAAGCCACGCCTGCGGCCACCAACCCCGTGCCTGCGTTGCAAAACAGCTTGCAGATGCAAAGCAAGGGACGCCCATGACGCTGGACACCCGCGACCACTCCAGTCTGGAAGCGCGCCACCTGCGCAAAGCCTATGGCAGCCGCCAGGTGGTGCACGATGTGTCGGTGCAGGTGCGCAAGGGCGAGGTGGTGGGATTGCTGGGCCCCAACGGGGCGGGCAAGACGACTTCGTTTTACATGATCGTGGGCCTGGTGCGGGCCGACGGTGGGCAGATCCTGATCGACGGCCAGGATGTGACCCGCGCCCCCATGCACCAGCGTGCGCGCCTGGGCCTGTCGTATTTGCCGCAAGAGGCGTCGGTGTTTCGCAAGCTGTCGGTGGCCGACAACGTGCGCGCCATTCTCGAACTGCAGCACGACGCCCAGGGCCAGGCGCTCACTCGGGATGCGGTCGAGGTCCAGCTCGACAAGTTGCTGGCCGACCTGCATGTGGACCACCTGCGCGACTCGCCCTCGATCGCTTTGTCGGGCGGTGAGCGTCGCCGCGTCGAGATTGCGCGTGCGCTGGCCTCGCAGCCCCGTTTCATCCTGCTCGATGAGCCGTTTGCAGGCATCGACCCGATCGCGGTGATCGAGATCCAGCGCATCATCGAATTCCTCAAAAACCGTGGCATCGGTGTGCTGATCACCGACCACAACGTGCGCGAGACCCTGGGCATTTGCGACCACGCCTTTATCATCAGTGAAGGCCGTGTGTTGGCGCAGGGCACGCCCGACGTCATCATCGAGAACCCCGACGTCAGACGGGTCTATCTGGGCGAACATTTCCGAATGTGACGGCATGAAACCCAGCCTGTCACTCAAGATGTCGCAGCACCTGGCGCTCACGCCCCAGTTGCAACAATCGATCCGCCTGCTGCAGTTGTCCACCCTGGAGTTGTCCCAGGAAGTGGACCAGATGCTCGACGAAAACCCGTTTCTGGAGCGCGCCGAAGACGAGGCTCCCATGGAATCGGTGGGCCTGCCCGAGCAGGACGCCCGCGTGAGCCTGGGCGACCGCGTGAGCGAAGCGGCCCAGGACAGTCCCACGCACGACGATGGCCCCGAGATGCGCGATGAAGCGGTCGAAGGCGTGGCCGAGAGCTGGGACGGTGACGGCAGCGTGGACCTGGCACCGCAAGAGGACGAATGGGGCGGTGACGCCAAAGCCCGCAACAACAGCGAAGAAGACACTGCCGATGCCGTGGAGCTGGCGCGCAGCCTGGGCTCGCTGACCGACCACCTGCACCGCCAGGCCCTGTCGCTGCGCCTGTCCGAGATCGACCGGGCGGCGCTCAAGTTCCTGATCGAGTCGCTCAATGACGACGGCTACCTGGAAGACAGCCTGCCCGAGCTGGCCGCCAGCCTGGCGGGCACCGACGACCTGGAGCAGCTCGACGAGCTGGTGCACCGCTTCACGGTGGCGCTGCGTTTGCTGCAGTCGCTCGAACCCGTGGGCGTGGGCGCACGCCACCTGGCCGAATGCCTGCAACTGCAATGCCAGGACCACCTGCGCGACGAACCCGGCGACGAGGCCGCCACCGTGGCCCTGCAACTGTGTGCGCAGCCGATGGAACTGCTGGCCAAGCGCGACATCAAACGCCTGATGGCGCTGACCGGTGCAGCAGATGCTGAAGTGCGTGCCGCCCTGCAGTTCATCGCACGTCTGGAGCCCAAGCCCGGCCGCCGCTTTGTGCAGGCCGAACAAAACATCATCGTGCCCGACGTGATCGTGAGTTCGGTGCGCCGCGCCGGTGGGCCGCAGTTTCGGGTGCAGCTCAACCCCGACGTGATGCCCAAGTTGCGCGTGCACGACATCTATGCCAACGCCCTGCGCGGCAGCAAGGGCGACAGCGCGGCAGGTTTGCAGCAGCGCCTGCAAGAGGCGCGCTGGTTCATCAAGAACATCCAGCAGCGCTTTGACACCATCTTGCGCGTGTCCAGTGCCATCGTCGAACGGCAGAAAAACTTTTTCATCCATGGCGAACTGGCCATGCGCCCGCTGGTGCTGCGCGAGATCGCCGACGAGCTGGGCATGCACGAGTCCACCATCAGCCGCGTGACCACCGCCAAGTACATGGCCACGCCGCAAGGCACCTTCGAGCTCAAATACTTCTTCGGCTCGGGCTTGGGCACCGACAGCGGCAGCGCGGCGTCCAGCACGGCGGTGCGTGCGCTCATCAAGCAATTTGTGGCCGCCGAAAACCCGGCCAAACCGCTGTCCGACAACACCATCTCCGACATGCTCAAAGAGCAGGGCATCGACTGCGCCCGGCGCACCGTGGCCAAATACCGCGAAGCGCTCAAGATCGCGCCCGCCAACCTGCGCAAGGCGCTTTGAGAACACGCACGTGAATTCACTCCAACTGTTTCTGCCCTGCGCTGCAGGTGTTGAAGAATTTCTGGCCGACGAGGTGCACCACCTCACAGGCTTGACCGGCCAGGACCTGCTGACCGGTCGGGGCGGTGTGGTGGTCAACGCCACCTGGCGCGACGCCATGCGACTGAACCTGCACAGCCGTCTGGCGCAGCGCGTGCTGGTGCAGCTCTCGCACACGCCCTACCGCAACGAGGCCGATCTGTACGAAGCCGCCAGCAACGTGGCCTGGGAAATCTGGTTCACCACCAAACAGACTTTCAAGATCGAGATCACCGCGCAGCACAGCCCGCTCAAAAGCCTGAACTTTGCGACGCTCAGGATCAAGGATGCGGTGGCCGACCGTTTTCGCGCCAAGCGCGGTGAGCGCCCGAGCATCGAGACGCAATGGCCCGATGCGCGCATCTACGCCCACCTCACGCGCGAGCACTTGACGCTCTACATCGACACCTCGGGCGAGCCGCTGTTCAAGCGTGGCTGGCGCACCGACAAGGGCGATGCCCCGCTCAAGGAAACCCTGGCCGCCGCCATGATCGCGGCCAGTGGCTGGGACGCCACCACCCCGTTGTACGACCCTTGCTGCGGCAGCGGCACCATCCCGATCGAGGCGGCGCAGATCGCCTGCGGCATCGCAGCCGGCAGCCAGCGGCGCTTTGGCTTTGAAAAACTGCTGCCCTACCAGGCGCATGTGTGGCAAGGCCTGAAAGAAGAAGCCCGCGCCCAGGAGCACCCGCCCACAGCCCCGGTGTTTGGCAGCGATGTGGCGCACCGCATGGTGGATTTTGCCCAGCGCAACGCCGAACGGGCCGGTGTGCTGCGCGCCGTGCAGTTGCGCGGCGGTGACGCGCTGCAGCGCATGCCGCCCAGCGAGGTGCCGGGTGTCATGCTGCTCAATCCGCCCTACGGTGAGCGCATTGCCGCAGCCGGTGTGGCCGGGCGTGGGCGTGAGGGCTTTCAGCCGGGGCAATTGGCAGCAGCACGCGCAGGCCGTGAGAGTGCGCAGACCGACGATGGCAGCGACTTTTTCTTGCGCCTCTCGGCCCACTGGAAAAAGAACTTTGCCGGCTGGAGCGCCTGGATGCTCACGCCCGACCTGAAGTTGCCCAGCCGCATGCGCCTGAAAGAATCTCGCCGCGTGCCCATGTGGAACGGCCCCATCGAATGCCGGCTGTTCCGTTTTGATCTGGTGGCCGGCAGCGCCCGCCGCGATGCAGGGGAGCAACCGTGACCCTGAGGGTCTTGGACACCAACATCGTGCTGGATTTGTGGGTGTTTGACGACCCGACATCGGCCCCACTGCGCCAAAGCGTGCACGACGGCAGCACCCGCTGGCTGGCCACGGCGGCCATGCGCGAAGAACTCGCCCGTGTACTGGACTATCCCCAAATTGCCAGACGTCTGGCTGCACGCCATGTGGCGGCGCAAGCCATCCTTGAGCACTTTGACCAACACGCCTGTCTGCAGGTGGATGCCCCCAAGGCGCCCTGCACCTGCAAGGACGCCGACGACCAGAAGTTCATTGATCTGGCCGTGCAGCATGGCGCCGCCCTGCACAGTAAGGACGCGCAGGTGCTCTGCATGAAAAACCGCCTGGCCCGTTGTGGCGTGGCGCTCAACCCCGCACCCTGAGCCACTGGGCCCACAGGCTCACCAGCCGTTGACGCCGCCGATGTAGAGCCAGATCGACTCGATGTCGTTGGGCTTGACGATGCTGCCCCAGGCCGGCATCTGGCGTTTGCCGTTGGTCACCGAGTCGATGAAGCGCGCTTTGTCGTCCTTGGGAAAGGTGCGCAAGTCATAGTAGGCGCTGCTGGTGGCCACCAGGTTGATGCCGTGGCAGCGCTGGCAAAAGCTGATGTAGGCCCGTCGCCCCTGGGTGGCATTGGGGCCTGCATCGGAGGTCTGTGGCGTTTGGGTAAAACCTGCTGCCATGGCCAAGGCCATGGCAGCACCTGTCACGAACCGTTTCATCGTGGCAGGGCAAAGGTCCAGACCGAACTGCCTGCAGGCATGTTGGCAAGTTCTGGGTCGCCAGCCAGGGCACCATAAACCGTGGCTGCGCCGCTGGTCACGGTGATGTACTCGCGGCCCTCGTGTTCCCAGGCAATTGGCAGGCCTGAAATGCCCGAACCTGTCTGGAAGCTCCACAGCTCCTTGCCGTTGGCCGAGTCATAGGCCTTGAATTGACCGGTTTGGGTGCCCGTGAAAACCACCCCCGAAGCGGTGGACAGCACGCCTGCCCAGTTGGGCGCCTTTTGCAGCACTTCCCAGACTTTCTTGCCCGTGACCGGGTCATAAGCCACCACCGAGCCGCGGTTGCCGTCCTTGGGTGACACAAAGCCTGCCAGCTCCAGGCCCAGCCACCAGTTGGGGCCGCCGGGTTTGGCCTGCTTGGTGTAGCGCACCTTCATGCCCAGGTCCACGGTGTTGAAGAAGGCCAGCTTGCGCTGGGGGTCAAAGCTCATGGGCATCCAGTTTTTGCCGCCAAAGGCGCTGGGCCAGACTTCGACCGGGTCGGCCATCTCTTCGGTCTTGCGCACGGCGGCGGTCATCGGTGTGTCGATGGGGCGGCCGGTCTTCATGTCCACGCCCGTGGCCCAGTTGACGGTGCGTGCGAACTGGTTGGCGCGCAGCAGCTTGCCGCTGGCGCGGTCCAGCACATAGAAGAAGCCATTGCGGTTGGCTTGCATGATGACCTTGGTGTTTTTGCCATCGATGGGCAAATCGGCCATGACCAACTCGTTGACGCCGTCGTAGTCATACGGGTCACCAGGCGAGAATTGGTAGTGCCAGACGATCTCGCCGCTGGAGGGCCGAATGGCCAGCACCGAGCCCACGTAGAGCGTGTCGGCACCGCGAGAAGCTGCATTCCAGGGGCCACCATTGCCTACGCCCCAATACACCAGATCCAGTTCGGCGTCGTAGGTGCCGGTCAGCCAGGTGGGGCCGCCACCGGTTTCGGCCATGCCGGGTTTCCAGGTGTCGTAGCCTTTTTCGCCGGGGTTGGGGGTGGTCCAGCGGTGCCACTTTTTGGCGCCGGTCTTCAGGTCCCAGCCGTCCAGAAAGCCACGGGTGCCATATTCACCGCCCGAGATACCGGTGATGAGCGTGTCCCCGGCGATCAGCGGGGCGTGCGTCATGCTGTAACCCTCTTTGTAGTCGGCCGCTTTGACTTTCCAGAGCTGCTTGCCGTCAGCCATGTTGATGGCCACGACATGGGCGTCGAGTGTGGTGCGGTAGAGCACGCCATTGAGCGCGGCCATGCCCCGGCTGTGGATGCCGCAGCACAGGAAACCGTTGATGTCGGCGGGCAGCTCGATAGGGGTCTTCCATTTCTGGCGGCCTGTCAGCGGGTCCACAGCCAGCGTGTGCGAGTGGGTGGAGATGTACATCACCCCATTGACCAGCAGCGGCTGAGTGGACGCGTTGGCCGAACTGTCCAGGCTCAGATTCCAGACGGGGCTGAGCTTGGCGACGTTGCCCGGCTTGATCTGCTGCAGCGCGGTGTGGCGTTGCTGGCCCCAGCCCATGCCATAGGTCAGCACGTCGCCCGCACTGGCGGCGTCTTTTTGCAGGTCGGCCACCGACTGCGCCTGAGCGCCTGCCGTGACCAATGACACCACCAGACTGGTGGCAAACGCTAAGCGGTTCAATTGCATCGTGTCTCCTGCATCAATGAAATGTTTATGGAAATCGCAAATTACCGGCCACCGGGTAGACTGTCTCCTAGTGCAAACCCTCTGCTGCAGTGCTTTGCTGTCTCTGGCGAGACTGGCGTCACCTGCGAAAAAGAACTGGACGATTCATGACCACTCCCACCGGCCTGGAGGCCACAGACTTCGACGCGCTCGACGACATCCTGGACGACCTGCGCACCCGCCACGACGAAACCCCGCAATGGGAATTTTGCGAAGGCTTTCTGGCCGCGCTGGTGTGCTGCCGCCGCCAGATCGACGCCGACGAATGGTTGCCCGTGTTGCTGGGGCTGGACGAAGGCGGCAGCTTTGCCGACGACGCCCAGCGCGAGACATTCCTGAGCTTGTGGGAGCGCCGCTTTGGCGAAGTGCGTGTGGCGCTCGATACCGAAATCCAGGCCCTGGACGAAGACAAAGCCTACGCCCCCGAAGTGATGGACGTGCGTGGCGCGATCGCCTCGCTGCCGCCCGAAGAGCGCGAAGAAGTCGAAGGAGAAGACATTCCCTCGTTCGCCCAGGTTTGGGCCTTGGGCTTCATGTACGCCATCGAAAGCTGGCCCGAAGAATGGGAAGCCCCCAAAGACAAAGACGCCGCCAAGTGGCATGACCTGTCGCTGCAAGCCATCGTGGCCCTGACCGAAGACGACACCGACGAAGCCACCCTGTCGGCCTTTGGCGAAGACGGCCCGCCCAGCGTGAGCGAAAACCGCCTCAACACCTACGGCGAGGCGCTGTGGGCGGTCTACGACTTGCGCGAAATCTGGCGCAACATCGGAGCGCGCGTGCAGCAGGTCATCAAGGGCGATGTGCCGGGCCGCAACGACCCGTGCAGCTGCGGCAGTGGCAAAAAATACAAGAAGTGCTGCGGCGCATGATGCGTTCAGTGGGATAAGAACCACCCCGCATGGGTGCATGCTTATGCCCCATGCGGGATGGAAAAATCTGAAAATTTGAATCAAGGCTACAATAGTTGCGTTGCAGTCATACGCTTACCTTCGCTGCAACAAGGTCTGATAAGGGCAGCGGCTCCCCCAACACCGCACACCTCCACCTCTGCTCACTGGCTCTGGGCGCATTCGGTGGTCACACTTTTTCTCTCGGCAAGCTTCACCTTCGCAGCCCATGTGGCAGCGCTATTGCCCATGCTTTGTCGCATCGCGTGACTGGCATGAATCTGGGCTGTATTGGCCTCATTTGATTCGTATATTTATGTCTTCAATTTCTTCATTGCCATTCGCAGTTGGCAAATTTCTCATTACCCCGTTGACCCGTGCAGGTGCGGCAGGTCAGTTCATTGCAGCGCTTTCCATTCGCAGGGGGCAAGGCACGCAGACGCATGACCGGATTTACACCTTCAAGCCGGAGTTCAAAAGCCAGGACAGTGCCCTGACGTATGCGGCTGCACAGGGTCGTTACTGGCTCCTCAATCCTGCTTCATTGGCATAACCCCCGCTTACCACTCACAAAGGAGGCCTCATGGCCAAAGAAGAACTGATCGAAATGCAGGGCAAGGTGGACGAAGTGCTGCCCGACATGCGTTACCGCGTGACACTGGAAAACGGCCACCAGCTGGTGGCGTACACCGGTGGCAAGATGCGCAAGCACAGCATTCGCATCCTGGCCGGAGACAAGGTCACGCTGGAGATGTCGCCCTACGACTTGTCCAAAGGACGCATCACGTTCCGGCACCTTGAAAACCGTCCACCCCGTGTCGGTGGTGCGCCTGCATTCAAGCGCAAGCACTGATCTGCAGGATTTTCATTTTTGATTCAACCCGTGTCCGATTTCAGAGGGCACATTTTCTGAAAGGCTCCACCATGAGCAACAAACTGTACGTTGGCAACCTGTCTTACTCGGTTCGCGACGATGATCTGCAACAGCAATTTTCTGCCTTTGGCCAAGTTCAGTCGGCCAAGGTGATGATGGAACGTGACACCGGTCGCTCCAAGGGTTTTGGCTTCGTCGAGATGTCCAGTGCCGAAGAAGCCCAAGCGGCCATCGAAGGTCTGCACGGCAAGAACATGGGTGGTCGCGATCTGACCGTCAACATTGCCCGCCCGATGGAGGCACGCCCCCCGCGCAGTGGCGGCTTTGGCGGTGGTATGGGTGGCGGTCGTCGCAACTATTGATGCACACGCATGCCCGTTCAGGTCTTCGGATCGAGCGGGCTTTGGGCGAACTCGGCGGACCCCACAGAGCCACTGAGAAGCTGCATATACCCTCTACGGGGACAAGAGGTCAGCATGAGCAAAGAGGCAATCACCTCCAAAGTGGATGCGACAGGTCTTCGCTACAAGACCAAAGCCGGGGGCTCGCCTTTTGGCGTGACAGGCGCCGCAGGCGGCAGCATGAGTTGCTACAAATGTGGGCAGCACAAGCCCCGTGCGCTTGGCAGTTTCAGGCGTCTGGTCGATAAGAATATGTTTGCCTGTGGCGATTGCTTTCCAGTCAACAAGGCCTAGCCAGGGCGCCAAACTCAGCGCATGAAATCTGCCAGAGCCTTGACCGTCTGCTCTGGCAGTTCCTCCGGGATGAAGTGCCCGGCAGGCACCGTCTGGCCCGACACGCGCCCTGCGCATTGCGCCTGCCAGAGTTCAAGCGGTTTGAACAGGCGGTTGACCACGCCGCGCTCACCCCAGAGCACCAGGGTGTCGCAGGCGATCTTGTCTCCTCGCGTGCGGCCGTCGCGGTCGTGCTGCAGGTCGATGCCGGCGCTGGCGCGGTAGTCTTCGCAGGCCGAGTGGATGTTCGCGGGCAGGCCTTGTGCGTTGGGTGTGGGGTTGCAGAAGCAGCGTTCGTACTCGGCCAGCGCCTCGGGTTCGATGTAGTCCAGGCCTTGGCTGCCCCAGCCGCCGAGCTTGGCGTGCAGATAGGCTTTGGCGTTGCCGCCGATCATCAGTTCGGGAAGAGGTGCAGGCTGGATCAGGTGGAACCAGTGGTAGTAGGCGCGGGCGAAATCAAAGTCAGTGGCCTCATACATGTCCAGCGTAGGCGCAATGTCGATCACGCAGAGCTTGATGACCCGGGTGGGGTGGTCCACCGCCAGCCGATGCGCCACGCGGCCACCTCGGTCGTGGCCGCACAAATAAAAGTCCTGAACGCCCAGATGGTCCAGCAGGTCCACCACTTCTTGTGCCATGGCACGCTTGCTGTAGTGTGCATGCTCAGCGTCGCCTGCGGCGTGCGATGAGTCCCCGTAACCACGCAGGTCGGGCATGACCAGGCGGTAGCGCTCTTGGAGTTGCTGGGCCACGCGATGCCACATCACATGCGTTTGCGGGAAACCGTGCAGCAGCACCAACACCGGTTTGTCCTTGTCCTTGTCCCAGTCGCAGGAGCGGCGAAACGCGACTGGACAAGCACGCAGCGTGACGGTTTGCTTGTCAAAGCCGTCAAACCAGGCCATTTCAGTCCACCTTGGCGCCTGAGGCCTTGACCACGGCGGCCCACTTTTTGTGTTCGGCGTCGATCAGCGCTGCAAACTGTGCCGAGGTGATGCCGCTGGGGATCGCACCCTGGGCCTGCAGCTTTTCTTTCATGATGGGGGTGCCCAGTGACTTGCTCACTTCTTGCTGGACGCGGTTGACGATGTCCATGGGTGTGCCCGCGGGGGCCAACAGGCCAAACCAGCTGCTGGCTTCAAAGCCTTTGAGTCCGGCGGCCTCTTCAATGGTGGGCAGTTCGGGCAAGGCAGACGAGCGTTGTGCGCTGGTGACGGCCAAGGCCTTGAGTTTGCCGGACTTGATGAGCTGCATGGCCGAGGGCAGGTTGTCGAACATGACGTGCATGTTGCCGGCTGCCAGGTCCAGCAGGGCCGGACCCGAGCCCCGGTAGGGGATGTGCGCCATGAAGGTGCCGGTCATGCTCTTGAACAATTCACCGGCCAGATGGATCGAGGTGCCGTTGCCGCTGGAGGCCATGTTGAGCTGGCCAGGGTGCGCCTTGGCGTATTTGATGAAGTCGTTGACGCTGTTGATCTTGTGGGTGGTCGCAAAGTCGGCGTTGACCACCATCACATTGGGCACCGCCGCCACCAGCGAGACCGGCACAAAGTCCTTGAACGGGTCATACGGCAGCTTGGCGTACAGCGCGCGGTTGATGCCGTGCGTGCCCACCGTGCCCATGAGCAAGGTGTAACCGTCGCCTGCCGACTTGGCCACTTGTTCGGCGCCCAGGTTGCCACCCGCGCCGGCTTTGTTCTCGACCACGAACTGCTGGCCAAAGGCCTTGGAGAGTTCGGGCGCCATGGCGCGCGCCAGCAGGTCAGTGGTGCCGCCTGGGGCAAAAGGCACCACGATCTTGACGGGCTTGGTGGGCCAGGTGCTTTGGGCTTGTGCGGCCGTGGTGGCCAAGCCCGCGGCGCACAAAGCGATGGCGATCAGGTTGGCGCGGCGTGTGGTGGGGTGCATGCGGTTCTCCTTGCAGTGCAATGCGGTCATGATGCCAGCAGCCAGGCCGCAGCTTGTCGCACGGGTGCCGATTTAAGGGTTTGTTCGGATCAGTTCGGCCTGCAGCAATGGCTTTTGCACCTTGCCCAGCGCACTTTTGGGCAGGCTTTCCACAAACACCACGCGGCGCGGCAGCTTGAAGCGGGCAATGCGCTCTTGCAAATGGCTGATCACGCCGTCGGTATGCAGTGACTGCCCTGCAGCGTCAGGTGTGCGCACCAGTGCGGCCACGGGCACTTCGCCCCAGCGCGCATCGGGCAGGCCCACCACCGCGCATTCGGCCACGCCAGGCAAGGTGACCAGCAGGTTCTCGATTTCGGCGGGGTAGATGTTTTCGCCGCCCGAGATGATCATGTCTTTGCTGCGGCCGACAATGGTGATGCAACCGTCTTCTGCGCGTTGGCCCAGGTCGCCTGAATGGAACCAGCCGTCTTGCAGGCCCAGGCCGACCATGCCCTGCGCATGCCAGTAGCCACGCATCAGGTTGGCCGCGCGGATGCAGACTTCACCGGTTGCACCGACGCCCACTTCTTGTCCTTGCGTGTCGATGAGTTTGACTTGCGCCTCGGGCTGCGGCCAACCTGAAGCCCCCACGCGCGCCACCGCATCGGGCAGGCGCAGCACGATGGACAGCGGGCCGGTTTCGGTGGTGCCGTACACCTGCCCCACGGGCACCCCGCGCGCGTGCAAGGTGTGCAGATAAGCCAGAGGCACGGTGGACGAGCCGGTCATGATGCCGCGCAGGCACGCCAGCGAGGTGTCTGTCCAGCGCGGGTGTTCAAACAGGGCGCGCATCGTGGCAGGCACCAACAGCGACAACGTGGGGCGGCTGCTGTCCATTTCATCCAGCCAGGCCGTGGGGTCAAAGCGGGGGTGCAGCACCACCTCGCAACCGGCCAGCAGCGCGGGCAAGGTCTGGATGCACAGGCCGCCCACATGGAACATGGGCAAGGTGGACAGGATCTTGTCGCCAGGCACAAAGCCGTGTGCCCAGGCACTGGCACGGGCATTCGCCATCAGGGCCGCATGGGTGTGGACCGCCCCTTTGGCCCGGCCTGTGGTGCCCGAGGTGTAGACCAGCAGCAAGGCCTCGTCGCCATGGACGGTGGGCAGCGGCAGATCGCGTGGCGCTGCGGTGTCAATCAGGCGGTCGTGGTGGGTGCGCTGCAGGCCCGGGCATTGCAAAGCCTGTGCGGTTTGCGCATGGCTTGTGTCGTGCACCAGCAAGTGCGGCTGGGCGTCGTCCATGACTTGCTGCAGTTCGGGCACGGCCAGCCGAAAGTTGAGCGGCACAAAAACCGCCCCCAGGCGTGCACAGGCCACCAGCGTGACCAGTTGCAGCTCGTGGTTGAAACCCAGCCAGGCCACACGCTCGCCGCGTTGCACTCCCCAGGACGCCTGCAGGTGCGCGGTCACGCGCGCCACACGCCGCCAGAACTTGGCAAAGTCATATGCAAACGTCTGTTCGGGCTTGCGTTCGTCGCCCCGAAAAGTCATGGCCGCTTGCGTGCCGCATTCTTGCGAAAGTTGCGCAAAGCGTGCGGCGATGGGGCTGGACTCCATGGCGGCCATCACTCGTCTTTTTCGCCGGGTTCGTACAGGGCCTCGCGGCCAATGCGGTCCATGCACAGCTCGGCCGTCCAGGGCAGCATCAGGGCGCCACAGCGGGCGTCGCGGTAGAGGCGCTCCAGCGGCAGGCTTTTGAGCATGGACTGGCCGCCGCAGGTGCGGATCGCCAGGCGGGCGATGTCTTGCGCGTTTTCCATGATGGTGTATTGCGTGGCATAGGCGCGCAGGCGGGCCGATTTGCTGGGGTCCACCTTGGCGTCTTCGATGGCACGCAGAAACAGGTTGCGGGTTTGTTCGAGCTTGATGAACATCTCGGCCACCGCGATCTGTTTGGTGGCGAACTGGCGGCGCTTGACGGGGCCAGTGCCTGCAATCTCGCCGCGCAAATACGCCACCGTGAAGTCGTACGCCGCCTGCGCGATGCCCATGTAGGTGGGGGCCAGCGTCATGAACATGTGCGGCCAGCGGCTGGCAGCCTGAAAGTACAGGCCTTGCGGCATGAGTGCCGCATCATCGGGCACAAACACGTCCTTGAACACCAGGTTGCGCGACACCGTGGCGCGCATGCCCAGCGGGTCCCAGTCGCCCTCGACCGTCAGGCCCGGTGCGGTGCGCGGCACGGCCAGGTACAACGTGTCGCGGCGCGACAGATCGGCATCGGGTTTCTTCTCGGTACACAGCACGCCAAAGAAATCGGCGGCATCCGACAGCGAGGCAAAGATCTTTTTGCCATTGACCTTCCAGCCGCCATCGACTTTGACGGCCGTGGTGCCAAAGGGCATCGCCCCGGCAGCGGCCGCGCCCCCTTCGGAAAAAGGCTGGGCGTAGATGGCGCCGTCTTTGACGACGCGGGCAAAGTGCACCTTCTGGTGCTCGCGGTGCCGGGCGCGCTGCTCGGGCGTCATCTCCAGGTCTTCGGACAGCAGGCCGCTCCAGAGCATGGTGCACACATGCATGTTGAAGGTCAGCGCCGTGGCGCCGCAGTAGCGGCCGATCTCGGCCGACACCATGGCATAGGTGGCGTAGTCGGCGCCGTGGCCCCCGTGCGCTTCGGGCACGCACAAGGCCAGCAGGCCGGCGTCACGCATGTCGTCGTAGTTGGCAAACGGGAACTGCGCGTCGCGGTCGAGTTGCGCCGCGCGACCCGCGAACTTGTCACGTCCGAGCTGGCGGGCCAGGGCCATCAGCTTTTTCTGTTTTTCAGTCAGGGGGTAGTCGTCGCCACAAATCGGCATGGTGTTGTCGGTCATTCGAAATGCCCTCGCATGAAATCGAGCAAGGCCTGGGCAAAGCTCTGGGGTTGTTCAAAAGTCAGCAGGTGCCCCACACCGCTCAGGCACTGGTATTGGGCGTTCGGGATCTTGTCGGCCATGCGTTGCACCACGCTGGGCGCTGCGGTGCGGTCATGTTCGCCTGCAATGCACAGGGTGGGCACCGTGATGGTGGGCAAGGTGGCGCGCTGCTCAAACTGCACCAACGCCCCCAGCGCCGCCTTGTAGGCGGCAGGCGTGACTGAGCCCATACAGGCCTTGGCTTCGGCCAGACCGGTGCCATCAAAATCGGGCGCCACCATGCTGGGCACCAGGGTGTCGGCGACATCGGCCATGCTTTTGCCCGCTTCGATGGGGGCCAGCCGCTGCGCAATGAAGCTTTGCTGAAAGTCGCCGCTGCCGTGGCCAAAGGCCGGGCTGCTGGCGGCCAGCACCAGGCCGGCCGCACGCTCAGGGTGGCGAGCCCACATGTGCAGGGCCACCATGCCGCCCAGGCTGTGGCCCACCAGCACAGCCTTTTGCAGGCCGTGTGCGTCCATCAGCGCGGCCAGTGCATCGGCCAGGCCGTCAAAGTCATAAGGGGTGATCGTGGGGCTGTTGCCATAACCGGGCATGTCCCAGGCCAGGCTGGTGTAGCCCGCGTGTGCGCAGGCTTGCTGGATGGGCGCCCAGCCGCCTGCACGGCCTCCGATGCCGTGCAGGAACACGAGGGCCAACCCTGTGGGCGCTGCGACTTCGCGGCGCCTGCCGGGGACAGATACACAGTCAGGCACCGCGTTCATGACAGCGCCTCTGGCACCAAAGCGCCCGCGTTGACAAGCACGGTGTCGTCCAGCTGCACGGTGCAGCCCCGCATGGGCAAGTCAAAGTGGCCCAGCGTGTGGCGGCCGGCCACTTCGTTGGCGCCAGTCGAATACAAAAAATTGCCCGCAAAGGCGCGCAGTTCGGTGCCATTGCAATCGCGCTTGTCGTAAAAGGTCATGGCGTCCCAGCGTGCCGCCGGGTTCAGGCCAAAGCCCACATGCGACACCGCGTAGCAGGCGCGGTGCCCTTCAAAGTCTTCCCAGGCCTGGTAGTAGCCGCGCATCATGTCGGCGTCCACGCCGCTGCCCTCGATGCGTACCACGCTGTCGTTCTCGATCTGCAAGGTGATGGCGCTCTCCAGGTAGCGCTTGAAGGTCAGGTTCACGTCGCCAGGCGCCATGACCAGGGTGCCACTGACGCTGCCTGCTGCAGGGAAAGCCAGGGCCAGTCCCGCAGGCCAGTGCGAGACCATGCCGGGCTTGGGGCAAAAGCCCCATACGCCACCGACCACAGCTTGGGTCATTTGCACACGCAGATCGGTACCCGCTTGGGATGTGACGTGCATCTGCTGCGTGCCTTTGAGCTTTTTCATGGCGCTGCGCACCACGCCTTCCAGGGCCGGGTCGGGCACGGTGCGTTCCAGAATCTCGGGGTGCTCGTTGGACACCATCAAAAGCCGCGGGCGTTTGCCGTCGGCCCCTTGCATGATGGTGGGCAACTCGGGCGCATGCAGCAGGCCTTCAACGGTGCAATCCACCACAAAGTCGGCGCGCGCCAGCGAGGCGACCACGGGGGCCAGTTGGCCAATGGCGTCACTGGCTCCCGTGGAGCGCACAGGGGCTGGGGCGGTCAGCGCCGGAGTGGTCAGCGTGACTTCGAACACGCGGGCACCCAGGCTTTCAAGCGCCAGACGGGCCATGTCCACATTCACACGGCGAGACTGGGTTTCGGCCAAAATGGCCACCACCTCGCTGGGCTGCACGTTGCAAAGCGTGAAAGTGCGGACAAAAGCCGCAAGCCATTTGTGTTCAATGCGTTCGACGAGCATGTCTGTCTCCAGTGAAAATCCAGTTTATATGAAATTTCATGAAATTTCATCCATAATGACCCTATGCGATCTCCTCGCCACGCCCATCCCCCCGCCGACGTGCAGGCCCTGAGCCCGGACTTCGAGCCGCCGCACTTCCGCCAGGCACTGTCGCGTTTTGCCACCGGAGTCACGGTGGTCACCACGTTGGCCCCGGGGGCCACACGCGGCCATGCAGGCAGCAACAACTTTGTGGGCATCACGGCCAGCTCTTTCAATTCGGTGTCGCTGTCCCCGCCGCTGGTGCTCTGGAGCCTGGGCTTGCACGCAGGCAGCTTGCCGCTCTTTCATGCGGGCACGCATTACGTCATCAATGTGCTGGCGGCCGACCAGGTGGAGTTGTGCAAACGCTTTGCCTATGGCAAGGGCGACCGCTTTGCCGGTGTGGACTACACCCTCGGCCAAAGTGGCCTGCCCGTGATCGGTGGCGCGCTGGCCTGGTTTGAATGCCACAACCGCAGCCGCTACGAAGAAGGTGACCATGTCATTTTTGTGGGCGAGGTGGAGCGGTGCGGCTTTGGCGACGGCGAGCCGCTGGTGTTTCAGGCCGGTCAATTCAGCACCACGCGTTTGCTGGAACCATGAGCAACAGCGGCTTTGTCGGCGACTATCTGGCCTATTTGCTGGCGCGTGCCAGCCACTTGATTTCGAGCGAATTTCACACCGAAGTGGAGGCCAGTGGCCTGAGCCTGATGGAATGGCGCGTCATGGCCAGCCTGTCGGGCAAGGAGGCCTTGAGCATCCAGGTGCTGGCCGACATTGTGTTGGCCAAGCAGCCCACCGTGACCAAGCTGGTGGGGCGCATGCAGGAGTCGGGCTGGGTCCTGCGCCGCGACGCAGACCATGACCGGCGCCAAAGCCTGGTCAGCCTGACGGCAGCGGGGCGCCAGAAAATCAAAAAACTGTTGCGCCAGGCCAAGTTGCACGAACAAGGCGTGCTGGCCCAGTTGGGTCCGCAGGCGGCCGGGCAGCTCAAGACGGTTTTGCAGCGCTTGATCGAGCAACACCAGGGCGCGGTCTGAAGCCTGCTGTAGTCCGCATGAATCCATGCACAATGGTTGCCATGCTGTGTTGAATGAACAAGGACTGAACATGAGGGTGCCCAAGCAAAAGACCGCCTGGCAGCAATGGGGCCTGAGCCTGGTGGTGCTGGTCGTGCTGGCCGATGCGGTGTGGGTGCTGCTCGGCCACAATTTCAGCCCGCCAGTGAACGCTCCGCGGGGGCAGCAGCCTTTGGCTTCCGTACCCGCTTCTGTACCCGTTTCTGTACCCGTTTCTGTGCCTGCCCCTTCGCCCGTGGTGGCAGTGTCGGCGGTTGCGGCACCTGCATCTGCTGTGCCAGCATCGGCAGCATCCAAGCCTTCACCAGCGCTTGCATCCACACCCACGCCCGCGCCCACACCCGCGCCCAAGGTGGCATCGGTTTCTGCAGCCGTTGAAAAGTCTGCAAGCCCCACCGTGGCGACCGCCAAAACTTCGGCGTCCGCACGGTGGGTTCAGGGCTTGCCGCCGGAGAGCCGGGTGGTGGTGCATCTGCAAGCCGCTACCTTGCGCGAGGCCGAGAACTTTCGGCAATCCCACCAGCCCTTGCTGGCCAATGCGCGCATTCTGCAAACCACCGAGTCAGGCGCCCGGTCGGTGCGTTATCTGCTGGTGTCGGGCCCGTTCCGTTCGCCCGAGCGTGTGCACAACTACATGCAGCGGCTCGATTGGCGTGACAAGGCCAGCAGTTTGACGCGCGACAAATTGCTGGAGCAGGTCACGCGCTGAAGGTGCGGCGCGACCGCAAGCCCACTCAGCCCCGAAACCGCCTGCGCGTGAGCGCCAGCGCCACCCAGAACGAAGCCGCCGAGAACACCAGCAGCACCAGGCCGTGGCGCAGCGCGTGCTCGGGCCAGCGGTCCATGAAGAGCGGCCGCACCAGATCAACTGCGGCCGACAGCGGCAGCCAGTCGGCCACCAGGCGCACGAAAGGCGGCAGCTGGTCACGCGGAAAGAAGATGCCCGAGAGGAACATCATGGGGGTGAGGAACAGCGTGAAGTAGTAGGTGAAAAAATCGTAGCCCTTGGCCAGCGCATTGAAGATGAGCGCCATGCAGCTGAAGGTGATGCCCACGCCCAGCAGCACCGGCCAGGCCACCAGCAGCTTGGGGCTGTGGCTGATGCCCAGGCCCAGCATCACGCCCAGGATGGCGGTCACGGTGAACAGGGCCTTGAAGGCCGCCCACAGCATTTCGGCCAGCACCACATCGTCCAGGCGCACCGGCGCGTTCATGATGCCGTCCCAGGTCTTTTGCACATGTATGCGAGAGAACGCCGAATACAGCGCCTCAAACGTGGCCGCGTTCATGGCGCTCATGCAGATGCTGCCACTGGCCAGAAACAGGATGTAGGGCACCTTCTCGCCACCGTGCTCCACCTGACCCACCAGCGCACCCAGACCGTAGCCAAAGGCCACCAGCCACATCAGCGGCTCGGCAATGTTGCCCACCAGACTCGGAATGGCCAGCTTTTGCCACACCAGAAAGTTGCGGCGAAACACCGGCCACCAGCGCATGGACAGGCGCGGTGGCGCCCAGATTTGGTTTTGGATTTGGCTCATGCGTCTTCCCTGATCTGGCGGCCAGTGAGTTTGAGAAACAGGTCTTCCAGGTTGGACGGGCGGTGCAGCGTCCGTTGCTGGGGCCAGGCCTGCAGCGCGTCCAGCAAGGTGCGGCTGTTTTCGGTGTAGAAAAACACGGTCTCCCCGCTGACCTCGATGCGCACGGCCAGTGCCCGCAAAGCGGCTTCTTGCGCCAATGCCGTGGCGCCCTGCCCAAACACTTCGACCACCTCGGGCTCCAGGTGCTGCGCGATCAGGTCACGCGGGCGGCCTTCGGCGATCTTGCGGCCATGGTCGAGCACCAGCAAGCGGTCGCACAGGCGCTCGGCCTCGTCCATGAAGTGGGTGGTCAGCAAGATGGACTTGCCCTCTTGCAGCAGCACCTGCAGGCGCTCCCACATCAGGTGGCGCGCCTGCGGGTCCAGGCCGGTGGTGGGCTCGTCCAGCAACAAGAGACGCGGCTGGTTGATCAGGGCGCGCGCCAGGCTCAGGCGCCGCTTCATGCCGCCAGACAGCTGTCCAGGTTTGGCGTTGCCCTTGTGGCTGAGCGCCGCAAACTCGAGCAGCTGCGGAATCCGCTCGCGGATCACCGCATCGGGCAGGCCAAAGTAGCGGCCAAACACCAGCAGGTTCTCGGCCGCGGTGAAGTCCGGGTCCAGCGTGTCCATTTGTGCCACCACGCCCAATTGCGCCTTGATGTCCAGCGCGTCACGGGGCATGCGCTGGTCATCAAAGTAGGCGATGTCGCCGCCATCGGGCTCGGCCAGGCCCAGGCACATGCGGATGGTGGTGGTCTTGCCGGCCCCGTTGGGCCCGATCACGCCCAGGCATTCGCCGGGCTCGATGTGGAAACTCAGGTCGTCCACCACCGTCTGGTCGCCGTAGCGTTTGACGAGGTGCTTGACCGACAGCAGCGGTGTAGTCATGGGGCGCATTGTGCCTGCCCGATAAAATCAGGCCCAGTTCAGAACTGCCCCCCAGAGGCCTGCCCCATGTCCCAACCCTTGTCCGAGCGCCTGTCGGTGCTGCTCCAATACCTGCTGCCCAAGCAGGCGCTGACCGTTTTGGCCGGGCGTTTTGCGGGTTGGCAAGGCGGCAGCGTGACCACGGCGGCCATTGCCCGCTTTGTGCGGCGCTACGGTGTCAACATGGACGAAGCCGCCAACCCGGATGTGGGCAGCTACAGCAGCTTCAACGAATTCTTCACCCGTCCGCTCAAGGCCAGCGCCCGGCCATTGGCCCAGGCGGCTTTTGTCAGCCCGGTGGATGGTGCCATCAGCCAGTGCGGTCCCATCGAGGGCGACTGCATCTTTCAGGCCAAAGGCCACAGCTACACCACGCGCGCCCTGGTGGGGGGCAATGCCGAGCTGGCCGCGCAGTACGCGGGTGGCGAATTCGCCACGCTCTACCTCAGCCCGCGCGACTACCACCGCATCCACATGCCGTGTGCCGGGCGCCTGACGCGCATGGTGCATGTGCCGGGTGACCTGTTCTCGGTCAACCCCACCACAGCACGCGGCGTGCCGGGCCTGTTTGCCCGCAACGAGCGCGTGGTGTGCGTGTTCGAGGGCGAGCACGGTCCTTTTGTGATGGTGCTGGTGGGGGCCACCATCGTGGGCAGCATGGCCACCGTCTGGCACGGCGTGGTCAACCCGCCGCGCGAGGGCGTGCTGCGCGAATGGCGCTACGAGATGGGCAACATCGAACTGGCGCAGGGTGAAGAAATGGGCCGCTTTTTGCTGGGCTCCACGGTGGTCATGCTGTTCCCGAAAGGCACCATGCAGTTCAACGCCGACTGGACGCCCACCCGGGCGATCCGCATGGGCGAGGCCATGGGCGAAAGGTGTGCACCGGTGTAAACGATCGCGACAACCAAGATGACAAGAGGACATGACGATGACAACGATCTACATTGCCTTCTTTTTCACGGTGGTGCTGCTGGTCACCACGGCGTATTTCATCATGGGTGGCATTCCGCTGCTCACGCTCTCGCACGACACACCGCTGGACGGGCGTTTCATCCGCCGGTTTTTCGAGATTTACTACACCTGCGCCCTGATGGGGGCCGTCGGCGCCACCCTCAGTTATGCGGCTTGGGGCCGGCCTGTGTTTGCTCTGGGTGCTGCGGGCATCGCCTGTGGGGTACTGTTCTTGCGGCGCAACATCCTGCCCGCCATGGCACGTCTGGGCGCCAGCATCCAGGCCAGTGATCCGGGGGCCATTGCGGGGTTTCGCCGTGTCCACACCGCTGCGCTGCTGGCCAATCTGGTTCAGTTGCTGCTGGTGGTCTGGGGCATCCTGAACATTTCGGTTTAGGCTTTGCCCTGACCTGTTTTCAGCGTTTTCGCAAACCCAGCACCATCACGGTGCCGATCACGATGGTCGCGCCCAGCAACTGCATGGGCGCAATCGCCTGACCCAAAAACACCCAGGCCAGCCCCAGCGCGAAGACCGGCTCCACATTCATGATGGGCGAGTTGCCCACCACGCCCATCCTGGGCAGCACCGTGAACATGATGGTGAAGGCCGTGCCGTACAAAAATGTGAGCAGCAACAGGCCCAGCCAGCCCAGCTCGTCGCTGGGCAGGTGCCCGCCGCTGCCCAGCGCGATCGCCAAGCCCGCATAAATGGCCACCTGGCCCATGGTGGTGAAGGTGCGCACGCGGCCATCCAGGTCGCCGGCTTCGTATTGGGTGAGCACCATGGCCAGGCCAAAGGTGGCCGAGGCCCCCATGGCAAAGGCCACCCCCAGACCGATCTGCGACCACTGCGCAGCCGCACCCAGGCCCGATGCGGCGCCCATCACGTCCAGGGCCAGCGCCAGGCCCAGCAACATCACGGGCATGACCATGACGACAAAGCGTTCAGGCTTGTGGCCGTAGAGCACGCGTGCCCACAGCGCGGCCGAAATGGGGTAGGTGTTGAACACCAGCAGGGCCAGTGCCACCGGCAGCCGCGCCACCGACGAATACAGGCACACGCTTTGCACCGCGATGAGTGCACCGATCAGTGGCAAAAACTTTTTGTGGCGGGCGCTGATGCGCCAGGCCACACCTTGCTGCCACACGATGAACAACACCACCAGCGCCGTGACGCCGCTGCGAAAGCTCACGGCCGTCACCACATCGACGCCGTGGTTGAAGGCCAGCCGCGCCGCCACATGGTTGGCGCCCATCATCAGGGCGATCAACAGCAAAATGGCAAAGCCGGAGGCGGTCAGGCGGGGTGCAGAACTCATGTGTTCATTGTGGCGGGTACAGGCCCAGGCCCCTGGCATGCAGGCGACTCAGGCCCAGCAACGCGTCGGTGAAGGGGCTGGGCACCTGGGTGAGTTGGCCCAGCTCACGCACGGCGCTCACCAGTGCATCCAGCTCCACCGGTCGACCGGCCTGCACATCTTGCAGCATGGATGTTTTGAAGGCACCCAGCTTGCGCGTGACCGCGTGGCGGTCTTCGGGCGCCTGTGCGATCGGGATGCCGATGCGCTCGCCAATGGCGCGGGCCTCCAGCATGACGCTGGAGATGAAGCCGCGCACCAGTTCATCGTCCAGAATGCGGTCGGTCGTGGCCCCCGTGAGGGCGCTGACCGGGTTGACAGTCATGTTGCCCCAAAGTTTGTACCAGATGTCTTTCTGGATTTGCGGCGACAGCGTGGCCGCAAAGCCCGCTTGCTGCAGCAACGCGTGCAAGGCCTGCACGCGGGGCGTGACCTGGCCCGAAGGTTCGCCCACGATCAGGCCATCGCCAAAGTGGTGGCGGATGACGCCGGGCGCATCCACCGAGCAGCTGGCGTGCACCACGCAGCCCACGATGTGGGCTGCAGGAATCGCCTGGGCGATGGCACCACCCGGGTCCACAGAGGCCAGCGCATGGCCAGCCACCGGGCCGCCAAAGCCTTGCAGGAACCACCAGGGCACGCCGTTCATGGCCGTCAGCACAACGGTGTGGGGGCCGAGCAAGGGGCCGATCTGCTGCGCGACCGAAGCCAGCGCGGGCGCCTTGACCGAGATCACCACCAGGTCCTGCACGCCTAAAGTGGCAGCGTCATTCGACGCAGAGACCGGCACGGTGTGCAGTTCGCCACCTTGGTGCAATTGCAGTCCGTTCTTTTGCAGCGCAGCCAGCGTGTCGCCGCGCGCCAGCACGCTCAGCTTGGCACCTGTAGCTGCTTGCGCACGCGCAAGGTGCACACCCATCCAGCCGCCAATCGCACCAGCGCCGACGATGGCCATCTTGTTGAACGCCACACTGCTCATGCGCGCCACCCGCTGTCGGTGCGGTCCATCTGGCGCACCAGGGCCTCGAACACATCGCTGCCCGCACCGTGGTTCGGATTGAACTGCAGCGCATCGCGTGTGCATTTGGCCGCAATGCTTTCGGGCACCGGGATGGGCGCCCCCATGCTTTGTGTGGCCAGCTGGATCTCGCAGGCGCGTTGCAGTGTCCACAAAATCGCAAAGGTCTGGGGCAGTGTCTGCCCCCAGGCCAGCAGACCGTGGTTGCGCAGGATCACGGCGGGTTTGGTGCCGATGCTTTGCAGCACGCGGGGGCCTTCGTCGGCATGGATGGTGATGCCCTCGAAGTCGTGGTAAGCCACCATGCCGTGCAGCTGGGCCGAATAGAAGTTGCTCTGCGAAAGACCGCCTTCGAGGCAGGCCACGGCCACGCCAGCGGTGGTGTGGGTGTGCATCACGCAATGCGCACCTTCAATGCCGCCGTGCAGTGTGGCGTGCACCACAAAGCCAGCGGGGTTGACCGGGTAGGGCGAGCCGTCGAGCACATCACCGGCCATGTTGATCTTGACCAGGTTGCTGGCCGTGACCTCGCTGTAGTGCAGGCCAAAGGGGTTGATCAGGAACTGTTTGTCTCCCCCGGTCACGCTGTCGGGCAGGCGTACGGTGATGTGGTTGTAGATCATCTCGGTCCATCCGAGCATGGCGAACACACGGTAACAGGCAGCCAGCTGCAAACGGGCCTGCCACTCGTCAGGATGCACACGTGCCTGCAGCGAAGGCACCACGGGTTGGGGTGTCGGGAACATGGTTCGTCTCCAGTGTCTTGCGTTAATCGGGGTCAGTTAATCGGGGTCAGATCCCGATTGTTTTCAGTAAGTGCTGCCTCTGGCGGGCGCGATGGCGCTCACCTCGGCCTTGAAGCGCGCTGCCAGTGCGGTGGTTTGGCGCACCAGGATCTGCGTGTCCAGGCCCACGGCCACGAACACCGCACCGAGTGCCAGGTAGTGCTGCGCCAGCTTTTCATCGGGCGTGAGGATGCCGGGGGCCTTGCCGGCTTTCAGGATGCGGGCGATGGCGTCTTCGATGGCTGCCTGTACCTCGGGGTGCGCCGCATGGCCCACATGGCCCATCGAGGCCGAGAGGTCGGCCGGACCGATGAACACGCCGTCCACGCCGGGTGTGGCGGCAATCGCGTCCAGGTTCTTCAGGGCTTCAAGCGATTCCACCTGCACCAGCAGGCAGACTTCTTCGTTGGCGCGCTGGAAGTAGTCGGCGTAATGGCCCCAGCGCGAGGCGCGGGCGCCGGCCATGCCGCGCACGCCGCCTTGTCCATCGTCCTGTGGGTAGCGCATGGCGCGCACCAGTTGCGCCGCCTGTTCGGGGGTGTCCACCATGGGCACGAGGATGTTCTGTGCGCCCAGGTCCAGGTACTGCTTGATCAGCGCCGTCTCGCCCACGGGCACACGGGTCACCGCATGGCTGCCGGGGTAAGCGGCCAGGGTCTTGAGCTGGGCCAGGATGCGGTTCAGGTCGTTGGGCGAGTGCTCGCCATCGATGACCAGCCAGTCGAAACCGGCCAGGGCGCAGATTTCGGCGCTGTAGTCGCTGGCCAGTCCCATCCACAGGCCGATCTGGGGACGGCGCTCGCGCAGGGCTTGCTTGAATGTGTTGACGGGGGTTTGCATCGGGCACCTCTCAGACAAAACGGAATTGCAGCTTGCCGAGCGGGCCGTAATCTGCATCGAACACATCGCCCACCTTGGCGGGCGCGGGCTTGGTAAACGACCCGGCCAGCACGATCTCGCCGGCCTGCAGGTGCTCACCCCAGGGCGCGAGCTTGTTGGCCAGCCAGGCGATGCCCACGGCCGGGTGGCCCTGCACACCGGCGGCCAGGCCGGTTTCTTCGACCACACCGTTCTGGCGCAGCACCGCGCCGCACCAGGGCAGGTCGGTGGTCAACGGGTCTACCCGATTGGCGCCCAGCACGATGCCGGCGTTGGCGGCGTTGTCACTGATGGTGTCGTAGACCTTGCGCATGACCTTGGTGTGGCGGTCGAACTGCTCGATGCGCGAGTCGATGATCTCGATGGCGGGGGTGACGTACTCGGTGGCATCGAGCACCTGCTCCACAGTCACGTTGGGGCCACGCAATTCCTTTTTCAGGATGAAGGCCAGCTCGACTTCAACGCGCGGGGCGATGAAGTTTTTGTGCGGGATGTCCAGCACCTGGCCGGGCGTGCAGGTGTAGCGCATGTCATCGAGCAGGGTGCCGTAGTCGGGCTCGTCGATCTGGCTGGACACCTGCATGGCGCGGCTGGTCAGTCCGATTTTGTGGCCGATCATGGTGCGCCCTTCGGCGAACTTGATCTTCATCCAGGCGCGGTTGATGCGGTAGCCGTCTTCCACCGTCATGCCAGGGAAACGCTTGGAAAAGTGTTCGATCTGCTGGCGGGATTTTTCGGACTGGTTGAGCTCGTGCGCGAGCTGCTGGATCTGGTCTTCGGTGAATGTGGACATGGTGTGGCTCTTGCGGGCGTTTCAGAAATCGGGATCCGACCCCTATTTCTGAAACAAGGGGTGGATGTTGCTGTGCTTGGCGTCAAACACTTCGGGACCGACGTCGATCTGCAGCGTGATACCGATGTGTCGCCGGGCCATGACCGGTGCGAAGAAAGCCTTGGCCACCTCGACCAGGGTCTGCCCGGCGCGTTGCTGTGTGGCCTCGCTGCGGCCCCGGCCCATGCGCACGTTCAGGTAGACAAAGGCGTAGTCGCCTGTGCCTCCGGCGGCCTGGCCTGCTGTGCCGCCATCGGCCACCGCGTAGTGCGGTGCCGGGTAGGCCAGCACGCGCGTGCCGCCCGTGGGAAAGACCTGCTTGCCCGCCTCGTCCTTGACGGTGAGCATGGCGTCTGCCATCTGGCGGCACAGGGCGGTCATGTTGACCTCCGCGTCCAGCTGGCCGGTGTAGAGGATCACGAGATGGGGCATGTTGGCCTCTCCAGATTCACAAACGCGTGCTGATGGCGGTATAGCCCTCGGCATGGCTGGCCACGGGGGCGGGCACCTGTGCGCCGCTTTGCGGTGTGACTTCAAAAATGGCGTTGAGCTGACCGGTGCCGCTGGCGCCAAAGTAGGGCGTGACCATGTCCACGCCGCCGTCGTAGCCCGTCCAGCCCAAAGCGCCCATCAGCATGGCGGTGTCGTGCATGAAACCTTCGCCGTGGCCCTTGCTGGCGTATTCGGGCAGCATTTCGCAAAACGCCTTCCATTCACGGTTGGCCCACATCTGCAGCACCTGCTTGTCGAGCTGCTCCAGAAACGGGCTCCAGATCCTGTGGGCGAATTCCGGTGCCAGGCCGTTCTGCGCAAAGCGGTGGGAGAGCGAACCGCTGGCCAGGAAGGCCACCTTGCCCTCGTAATGCTTTTCCACCGCCTCGCGCATGGCCCAGCCCAGGCGGGCGCTGTCATTGAGGTAATGCACCATGCACAGGGCCGACACCGACACCACCTTGAAGTGCTGGTCTTCGTTCATGTAGCGCAGCGGCACCAGCGTGCCGTATTCGGGGTCGAGCGTGGTGTTGTCGTGTGCCAGTGTTTCCACGCCCTGTTCATTGGCGACTTTGGCCAGCAGATGCCCCAGCTCCGGATTGCCCGGTGACTCGAAAGTCATGTGGTTGATGAAGTGCGGCAGCTCGTTGCTGGTGTAGCTGCCCTTGAAGTGCGGCGCACAGTTGATGTGGTAGTTCGCGTTGACCAGCCAGTGCGTGTCGAACACCACCAGCGTGTCCACGCCCAGCGCACGGCAGCGGCGGCTGATTTCCTTGTGGCCGTCGATGGCGTTCTGGCGGGTGCCAAAACGGGGGCCAGGCTGCTCACTCAGGTACATGCTGGGCACGTGGGTGATTTTGGCGGCGAGGGCGAGTTGTCCCATGCGCTGTCTCCTGTTCAGTTGTCGGCGGTGATGCCCGCCTTGCGGATCACCTGCGCGTATTTGTCGGTCTCGCTGCGGATGAAGGCCGCAAAGCGCTCGGACGTGCCCGCCAGCGAGACAATGCCGCCGTCTGCAAAGGCCTGCACCACGGGGCTCGCCTGCAAGGCCTTGTTGATCTCAAGGTTCAGGCGCTGCACCAGCGCGTCGGGCGTGCCGCTGCGCGTGAGGATGCCGTTCCATGAGTTGGACTCGATGGGCAGACCCTGCTCGGCCAGTGTCGGAATCTGCGGTGCCAGGGGCGAGCGTCTGGCTGTCGCCATGCCCAGTGCGACGAGCTTGCCGCTTTGCACATGCTGGCGGAACTCGGGCCAGTTGCCGAACATGACCGTGACCTGGCCACCGATCAGGTCGTTGAGTGCCGGGGCCTGGCCTTTGTAGGGCACGTGGATCATCTCGATGCCGGCCTGTGCTTCGAGCATGGCCCCCGAGATGTGGGCCGAGGTGCCTGCGCCAAACGAGGCGTAGCTGAGTTTGCCGGGCTGCTTTTTGGCCGCTGCGATCAAATTGGTCACGGTCTTGAGGCCGCTGCCGGGGTGCGTGGCCAGCACATGCTCGGACATGCCCATGAGGCCCACCGGGCGCAGGTCACGCAGTCCGTCGTAGGGCAGGTTTTTCAACAGGGTCTGGTTGACGCAGAAGCTGTTGGCCACGGTGACCAGGGTGTAGCCATCGGCCGGCGATTTGGCGGCCAGGTCCACACCCAGCACCGTGCCCGCGCCAGGTTTGTTGTCCACCACCACGCTCTGGCCGAGCGATTTGCTGAGTTCGGTGGCAATCAAACGGGTGACCACATCGGTGGTGCCACCGGGCGGGAAGGGCACGATCAGACGGATCGGCTTGGCGGGCCAGGCCGGTGCTTGGGCCTGCGCGGCCCAGGGCAATGCCGCCGCAGCGGCACCCAGCAGCAGTTGCCTTCTGGAAAAGCCCTCCCCGAAGGGGAACGGCATCATGCCGTTCCCCAATGCGGAATGTGGTGCGATCCCATCGACACCGCCACGTTTTTGGGCTCGCAGAACACTTCGTAGCTCCAGGTGCCACCTTCGCGGCCGGTGCCGCTGGCCTTGGTGCCGCCGAAGGGCTGGCGCAGGTCGCGCACGTTCTGGCTGTTGACGAAACACATGCCCGCCTCGATGGCGGCGGCCACGCGGTGGGCCTTGCCCAGGTTCTCGGTCCATACGTAGCTGGACAGGCCGTATTCGATGTCGTTGGCCTTTTCGATCGCGTCCGCCTCGTCCTTGAAGGGGATCAGGCAGGCCACGGGACCGAAGATTTCTTCCTGCGCAATGCGCATGCGGTTGTCCACGTCGGCGAACACCGTGGGCCAGACGAAGTTGCCGTTTTGCACATGGGCGGGCAGGTCACTGGCATACGAAGGCTTGTCCAGGCCGCCGCAAAGCATCGTCGCCCCCTCCTTGGGGCCGAGTTCGATGTAGCTGCGCACCTTGGCCAGGTGGTTTTTGCTGATCATGGGGCCGACGATGGTTTTCTCGTCGAGCGGGTCGCCCACGGTGATGCGCCTGGCGCGCTCGGCGAACTTCGCGGCAAAGTCGGCGTAGATGCTTTGCTGCACCAGGATGCGGCTGCCTGCGGTGCAGCGCTCGCCGTTGTTGCTGAAGATCATGAATACGGCGGCATCGAGCGCCCGGTCCAGGTCGGCGTCTTCAAAAATCACGAAGGGGCTCTTGCCGCCGAGTTCCATGCTGAACTTCTTGAGGCCCGCGCTTTGCACGATGCGGTTGCCGGTGACGGTGGAGCCGGTGAAGGAAATCGCCCGCACATCGCGGTGCGAGACCAGCGGCTCGCCCGCTTCCTTGCCGTAGCCGTGCACGAGGTTGAGCACGCCGGGCGGCACGCCGGCTTCCAAAGCCAGTTCACCCAGTCGCGCGGCGGTGAGCGGCGAGAGTTCGCTCATCTTGAGCACGGCGGTGTTGCCAAAAGCCAGGCAGGGCGCGACCTTCCAGGTGGCGGTCATGAAGGGCACGTTCCACGGCGAAATGAGCGCGCACACGCCCACCGGATGGAACAGGGTGTAGTTCAGGTGCGTGGGCGTGGGGTAGGTGTGGCCGTCCACGCGGGTGCACATCTCGGCGAAGTAATGGAAGTTGTCGGCCGCGCGCGGCA